>ENA-OPYS01000051-OPYS01000051.1-human-gut-metagenome-genome-assembly--contig:-NODE-51-length-17767-cov-1.196599_pt1 | contig 17767 bp, 22 predicted proteins | sample MGYA00242635_ERZ504478 | MGnify/ENA primary metagenome ERZ504478 (study PRJEB26092, sample SAMD00036246) | human gut metagenome | host: Homo sapiens | study: EMG produced TPA metagenomics assembly of... | reverse complement strand
AGTTTATAAAAAGAAAAAACGTCTAATTATATCAGGAAAAGTCATAAGGTCAGTACTTCCCTTGCAGTATTGCAGTACTTCCCTTGCAGTATTGCAGTACTTCCCTGAAAGTACTGGAGTACTTCCCTGAAAGTACTGGAGTACTTCCTTTGCAGTACTGTGGTACTTTCTTGGAAGTACTGGTTTTATGAAAGAGTGATATATTGAAATGCTTTTTAGACTGCGGATTGTGTGGAAACAAGACATTTCGTTATTTTTGTGGGAAAATAAAAGAACGTATGAAAAGAGCAGCATTGATTTTAGCATTGGGGCTGTCACTCGGCAGCGGTACCTTTGCGCAGACTTTTGAAGATTATTTTGTAGACAAGACGCTTCGTCTGGATTATATTTTTATGGGAAATGCAGACAAGCAGGACATTTGTCTGGATGAATTGTCGGTTCTTCCGCAGTGGGCAGGAAGACGCCATCATTTGTCGGAACTTCCGTTGGAGGGAAATGGAGAGATAACTATGAAGGATAAGGCTACCGGGAAGGTTATCTACCGCACTTCTTTCTCCAGCTTGTTTCAGGAATGGATTGGAGAACAGGAAGCCAAGGTAGTGAAACGTGGATTCGAAAATACATTTTTGGTACCTTATCCCAAGCAGCCGGCAGAAATCACCGTCGTTTTGCGGAACGCTTCGCGCGAAGTGAGCGCTACGCTGGTACATGAGGTTAATCCTTCTGATATTCTGATTCATCAAAGAGGGGAAGGAGATCTGACACCGCATCGCTATTTGTGGCAAGGAGGTTCTTCAGATAAATGCATTGACGTGGCCATTATGGCAGAAGGTTATGCAGCTAATGAATCGGATTTGTTTTACAAAGATGCGGCGGTGGCGTGTGAAGCCTTGTTTGCACATGAACCGTTTAAGAAGCTGAAAGACCGCTTCAATATTGTGGCTGTATTTAGTGAGTCAAAAGATAGCGGGGTAAGTATTCCCCGAAAGGATGAATGGAAAAAAACAGCCGTAGCTCGCATTTTGATACGTTTTACTCTGACCGTTATCTGACTACCCGTAGCGTGAAGGCCATTCATAACTGGCTGGCAGGCATTCCATACGAGCATATCATTATCCTTGCCAATACGGATACCTACGGAGGAGGAGGTATTTACAACTCCTATACTTTAACTACGGCACATCACTCTATGTTCAGACCAGTCGTGGTACATGAATTTGGGCATAGTTTTGGAGGGTTGGCCGATGAATATGCGTATGATGAGGCTCCCAGTCCGTTGTATCCTTATGACATAGAGCCTTGGGAACCGAATATTACGACTTTGGTTCATTTTGAAGATAAATGGAAGGATATGCTGGAACCGGGAACTCCTGTGCCGACAAAACCTCAGACCGATGAAAAACTGATTTATACAAAAGTCGGGGTATACGAAGGAGCTGGTTACACTAAAAAGGGAATTTATCGCCCGACTACGGAATGCCGGATGAGAATCAATGAGGCACCTGTGTTCTGTCCCGTATGCCAGCGCTCCTTGGAACGGACGATTCGTTTTTATACAGAGTAATAATTTCTAAATCTATGGGTTATGCTTCAATTTACACCACTTCAAACCACAGACAAAGACTATTCTTTTGTAGAAAACCTGTTGCATGAGTCTTTCCCTGAAGCGGAGCGGAGGGATGATGTAGCACAACGAGATAATGTGGATAACTGTGCAGCCTTTACTTGCTACTTGATTTCAGATGATGAACTTCTGGTCGGACTTATTACAGTGTGGAAGTTTGCCGGCTTTTCTTATGTGGAGCATCTGGCTACTTCTCCATCTGTGCGCAATAAAGGATATGGACGGAAAATCATGGAAGTCCTTCAGCAGCAATTCCCGGGAGTCATTATTCTGGAAGTGGAGAAACCGGTGGACGAATGGAGTCGCCGGCGTATCGGTTTTTATCAGCGGTGCGGATTCAGTTTATGCGAAAAAGAGTATGTACAGCCTTCGTACCGAAAGGGAGGAGAAACACTTCCCATGTTCCTGATGTATGCAGGAACAGAAACGATAGACAAAGAATTTGAATCTATACGGGATGAAATTTACCGTAAGGTATATGGCGTAGAATCTGTATAATATACAAAAAACGCGGAAACTAGATTGGTTTGATATATCAGTTTCCGCGTTTTTTTATGGGAGGATTATTGCCAGCCTCCTCCTAAGGCCTTGTATAAATTAAACCATTGTAATCTGTTTGTCACGTACAGCATTGCTCAATCCGATTTGGGCATCCAGATAACCTCGCTGTGCGTCCAGCAAATCCATGTAACCAATTACTCCGTTGATATATTGCAGCTGAGCCAAATCAAGTGTAATTTTCGAAGACTGCTCCAGTCGCAAGCGGGTTTCATAGATTTCTTTTACCTTATTATATTCTGCTATGGCATTGTACGCATCCTTGAAAGCGTTCAGTACCACTTTCTCGTATGCGTAGGCAGCTTGTTCACAGGCAGCTTTCTTTGCTTTCAGCATGGCCCGGTTTTTTCCCATGGCGAAAATAGGCTGAAGAATGGTTCCCGCCAATAGGTAATTGGCGATTTGAACAGATGAGAAAGCTCTTCATTTTCTGAACCATGGCTGGCTGTTAGTGTCAGTTTGGGAAACATATTGGTATAAGCAATTCCTACGGCTGCATTGGCAGCAATGACGGCCTGTTCAGCCTGACGTACATCCGGCCGACGCTCCAGCAAGGAAGAGGGGAGTCCCACGGGTAAGGAAGCTGCATGAATTACATCTTCAGGCAGGACTGTTCTTTTTATGTCGTGGGGATATTCTCCAGCTAAGAAGGCTATTTCATTTTGTTTCAATGTAATTTTCTTTTCCAGATCGGGAACCAAAGTGGCTGTTCTTGCCAATTCCACCTGTGCCTGGCGGAAGGCTGTTTCTGAAGTCAGTCCTCCTTCATAGCGGATACGTGCGAGGTGCAGACTTTCCCGGCGGGCATCTACTGTCTTTTTCACGATAGACAGCTCATTGTCGAGAGCCACCAGTTCAAAGTAGGATTGTGCACTTGTGCCACCAGACTCATTTTCAAGGCCCGCTGATTCTCAATGGAGCCCATAAACTCGGCCATACTTTTGTCTTTGGCCCAGCGAAGGTTTCCCCACAGGTCGATTTCCCATGTAACTCCCAGTTTTATATCATACTGGTCGTCTGATTTATAGTGCCCGCCTCCGTGGTCTTCGCCTTCTTGTTCTGCATAGAACTTAAGTCCGACTTGAGGGAAGAGGTTTGCATAATCAATACGTTTCATGGCAGCCAGTTCCTTGACTTTTGCTGCTGCAATCAGCATATCCTTGTTGTTGTCCAAGGTCTTTTGGATGAGTTGCTGAAGGATTGTGTCCGTATAAAGCTGTTCCCAGGGATAGTCACCAATAGATACGGTATCTACGCTTGTGCTGTCGAGGGTAGAGGGCAAATCTATCTGAGGACGGGTGTATTGTTTCCCGATTTTGCAGCCTCCCATCAGGAGGGCTGCTACGGGAATCACCAAAAATTTTATATAGTTGATTTTTCAGTTTCATAAGCTACATCTGTAAGGTTTACTGTTTCGCTTTAATTTTGTGGGTAGCTTTGTAAATCATTACAAAGAAGAACGGCACGAGCAAGATCTACGGTACAGCTACTATCATTCCGAAGAATACACCGGTACCGATGGCTTGTCGGCTGGCTGACCCCGGACCTGAGGCAATCACCATTGGAAGCATACCCAGGATGAAGGCCAGTGAGGTCATCAAGATGGGGCGGAAACGCAGGCTGGCTGCATGAAGAGCAGATTCTACGATATCACGTCCTTTATCGACTTCGTCTTTGGCGAATTCCACAATCAAAATGGCGTTCTTCGCGGCAAGACCGATAAGCATTACCAGACCAATCTGAAAATAGGTGTCATTTTCCAAACCGCAGAGGGTAATACCCGCATACGCTCCTAAAACGGCTACCGGAAGTGAAATCAATACGGCGATAGGCACTGTCCAGCTTTCATAAAGGGCTGCCAGGAACAGGAAGACGAACAGGAATACCAGCGCCAGGATGAGTCCGGTTTGTCCGCCGGCTTTCTTTTCCTGATAGGACAGACCGCTCCATTCAACACCGATATTGTCGGGTAATTTTTCGCGTGCAATCTGTTCCAGCGTTTCCATTACCTGACCGGAGCTTGCTCCATTGGCTGTGGTTCCTCGGATAACGGCTGTATTAAACATGTTAAAGCGTCTGATACTTCCCGGTCCGGTTGTATAATCAGTAGTTCCAAGGGCTGTCAGCGGAATCATGTCACCATCAGATCCTCTTACAAAGAACAGACCGATATTGTCGCGTTGCTGACGATACGGAGCTTCTGCCTGAATGTATACACGGTAGATACGGTTGAACATGTTAAAGTCATTCACGTAAACAGAGCCGGTGTAAGCTTCATGGTAGAGAATACATCTGCCATCGGAACACCTGCTAACTTAACCTTATCACGGTCTACATCGAAATACAACTGAGGAATTTCTGCCTGAAGTGATGAAGACAATCCTGCAATTTCTTTCCGTTGTGAAGCGTAATACATCAGCGTATCCGTAGCTCTTACCAAATCGTCATACGTTGCATCGCCACGGGCTTCCAGCTGCATTTCAAAACCACCGGCAGTACCAAGTCCGGGAATTACCGGAGGAGTAGAAAGATACACTTTACTTTCCGGGTATTTTTCCAGCTCTTTCTGTATGCGGTCCATTACTTCGTCAATGGTCGTGTTGTCACGTTCCTTCCATTCTTTCAGGATGACGGTCAACTGGCTTCTGGCCTGGCTGGTACCTACACGCGGACTGCTACCTGTTACATTCTGTACGTATTCCACTGCCGGGTCTTTCATGATGAAGTCAATAGCTCTGTCAGTTATGATACGTGTTCTTTCCAAAGTGGCTGTTTCCGGAAGTTCCAGCTCTACGGTGAAATATCCCTGGTCTTCTATCGGAAGGAAGCTGGTCGGAACAAGGCGATGGAATACATAGATGAAAACCAATACCATTCCAAAGCCTGCCATTATACGGCGCGGGTGCTTGATTACATGCTTGATATAAATAATGTATTTGTTGTTTCCGATGGCCAGCCATTCATTAATTAATCTGAACACCTTGTTCTTGGGTTTGTTAGGGTCGATAGGTCTCAGGATGAGTGAACACATCACCGGACTCAAGGTCAGCGCCACCACCGTAGACAGAAGCACAGATACTACGATGGTAATAGTAAACTGGCGATAAAGCTGTCCGGTGATACCCGACAAGAAGCTTACAGGAACGAATACCGCTGCCAATACGAGTGAGGTAGCAATAATAGCGCCTACCAGACCTTCCATGGCTTTCTTGGTGGCTTCGTATGGACTGAGTTTCTCTTCTTCCATGATGCGTTCCACATTTTCCACTACTACGATGGCGTCGTCCACCACAATACCGATGGCCAGTACCAGTCCTAACAAGGTCAGCATGTTCAGTGAGAAGCCGAATATCAGCATGAATCCGAAGGTACCAATCAAAGAGATAGGAACTGCTACGACCGGAATCAATGTAGCACGCCAGCTCTGCAGTGAAAGAAATACCACGATGATTACCAGCACCAATGCTTCAAACAAAGTCTTGTATACCTCGTGAATAGACTGTGAGATATAAGTGGTCATATCGAACGGGAAGTTGTATTCCATGCCTTCCGGGAAACTTTTGCTGATTTCCTTCATGGCCTCTTTTACGTTCTGCGCCACTTCCATAGCGTTGGCTCCAGGAAGCATGTAGATTCCAAGAATGGCTGCATTACCTCCATTGATACCACTTTCCGTGCTATAGGAAGAAGCTTCCAGTGATACTCTGGCCACATCGCGCAGACGCACGAGTGAACCGTCGGGGTTAGCACGCAATACAATTTCCTCAAACTGAGAGGCCGATGACAAACGGCCCTGTGCGGTGATAGGTACGGTAATATCCACTCCGCTTACGGGTTGCTGTCCGAGTACACCGGCCGCTGATTCACGGTTCTGGTCTTTCAATGCGTTCTGAAGGTCTTGCACCGTCAATCCGAAGTTGGCCAGTTTAGCTGGGTCTGCCCATATCTGCATGGCATAGTAACGGCTTCCGATGTTGGAGATACGCCCTACTCCCGGGATACGGCGAAGCAAGTCGAGTACATTTAATGTAGCAAAGTTACTCAAATAAATTTCATCGAATTTCGGATCATCCGAAGTCAAACACAGTGTCATCAGCTGACTGGGTGCCTGTTTTTCTACAGAGATACCATTCTGAATTACTTCCGCCGGCAGACGAGATTCCGCCAGTTTGATACGGTTCTGGATTTCTACCGCCGCCAAGTCAGGGTCGGCAGAGATATCGAAAGTCACAGTGCAGAGAATCCTCCTGAGTTGGAACTGCTGGATTCCATGTAAAGCATACCTGGTGTTCCGTTCAATTCCTGTTCGATAGGAGTAGCTACAGCCTGCGATACCGTTACGGCACTGGCTCCCGGATAGGAGGCACTGATTTTTACCACAGGCGGAGTAATTTGCGGGTATTGGTCGATAGGCAGCATCATCAAACCGATGATACCTACAATCACGATTAATATAGAGATGACAGCCGAGAATACAGGCCTGTCAATAAAAAAGCTGACTTTCATGCGTAAATTTGTTTAGGGGTGAGTTATTCTTCCTCTTTTTTCGCTTCGCTCTGTAATTTTGCCGGATCTTGTACGCGGACTTTCATTCCCGGAGCCAGTTTGTGGAATCCTTCGTAGACAATCATTTCGCCGGCTGATAATCCGCGTTCTACTACGACATCGTTCTCGAATTCAGGGCCTAACTCAATGAATCGTCTTTCCACGGTTGAGTCTTTTCGCATGACAAAGATATGAGCTCCTCCTTTTTCAATGATAAGAGCTTTTTGGGGAACGACTGTGGCATTTTCACGTACGTCGAGCAACACTTTAACCTTGGTGAATTGTCCCGGCAGCAATACGTGGTCTGGGTTAGCCAGTTCGGCACGTACGGAGAATGTTCCAGTTTTAGGGTTTACCTGAGGAGCTGCAAAGTCTACCAGACCTTTGTGCTCGTATATAGAATTATCAGGCAATGTAATGGTTACGGTAGGCTGCCAGGAGCGGGTAGAGTCTTTCTGACCGAATGTCACGTTTCGCTCCTTGCTTTTTAAGTAGTCCAGGGCTGTCATGCTGAAATCCACCAGAATGGTATCACTTTTTACGATAGTAGCCAGCAGCGATTTTCCATTGCTGCCTACCAGTGTTCCCAAGTCGACGTGACGTTCACTGATTTCTCCTGAAATCGGCGAGCGGACAATCGTGTAGCCTAATTCCTGTTCAGCCTGTTCCAAGTCGGCCTGGCTCATACCTACGCTGGCTACAGCTGTTTCGTAAGCAGCCACCGCATTGTCCAAGTCCAGCTGGCTGGCTGCATTTTGTTCATACAGCGGGCGGATACGTTCCAGGTCACGTTTCGCTTTTTGCGCCTGTGCCTGATCTTTTTTCAACTGAGCACGTACCTTGTCAGCCTTGGCACGATATTGGTCTTGATTGATAACAAACAATACTTGATTACGTTTGACTGAGGTTCCTTCCTCGAAAAGCATTTGTTCCAGAAAACCTTCTACACGTGCACGCACTTCCACGATTGCTGGGCACGGATACGTCCTACATATTCACCGAAAATTTGTACATTTTGTTGGCTAGCTGGCATAACTGACACAATCGGTGTTTCGGCTACGGGTTTCTTCTCTCGAGTAAAGATATAGTAAAGGGATAAAATGACTGCGATGCCGATAACCATGTAAATCATTTCTTTTCTTTTTACCTTTAATTCTTTCCTAGTCAAAAAGCGTTTCATAAGTTCAATTCTTTTATAGTTTTAGATGCCATTATCTTTAAAATGGCTGACAAGATTTGTGCCAAAGATACAAAAATGTTTTATGAGCTGAAAATCAGGGAGATTTAACTTTGAATTAATAAAAATGTATTGTGGAATTTTACAAGTTATTGTAGAAAAATTCCACAATCTGACTGTGGTCATCGTTCCCTCCACAAATGTCTGAAGGTCCAGATGGGATGATACCATATCATTCGAGGACCAGCAAAACGCATGACTTCTTTTATTTTTTGTCTCATTTTGGGGTGGTAACAGTGCACGGTACATTGGCGGCACGTCTTCTTTCGTTCTCCAAACGGACAGTGCTCCAGTCTTTGATTGTGCATATTTAAGCAATTCGCTGCATGCAGAACATAAGGCCTGATTTTTCTCCTTATGTCGGCAATAAAAGTGAATCATTTGTTCTATGGTCTGTTTTTCTTCTTCTATCCGTGAAAGTTTATTCATATTTTATATAGAACTTCGGTTTGCAAAGGTACGAATAGAATTGATATTTTTCGTAACTTTGCGTTCAAAATAATCTTTAAACAAAATGATATTAGAGGAACATTTAGAGACAACTGTAAAGGCTCACGATCAGCAATTGCATCGTAGAGTGGATTTATTGTTGCGTACGGGAAAATTATTGGTAGAGAGTCTTGCCGATACGAACCGTATTGTAAGAAACATGAAACGTACGGCTGCTTATCTTGGTATCCCCGAAGAGAAGCTTCACATCAACATCAGTTTTACCATGTTGATGGTGAACGTGAGTGATGGTGACTATTCTTTTACTAAATTCCAGCGAATTGAAGGTCATGGAGTGAATATGACGGCCATTTCGGAAGTCAGTAAGCTTTCCTGGCGTGCGATTGAAAATGATTACACGCTCGACCAGTATGAAGAAGAACTGGAAAAGATTCGTAAGAAAAAACGTAATTACACCCCGTGGCAGGTGGCGATTGGCGCCGGTTTTGCCTGTGGCGGATTCTGTATTCAGTTCGGTTGTGACTGGGTGGCATTCTTGTACGCATCAATTGCGGCCATATTGGGTATGCGCTTGCGTCAGGTATGCAATGAGTCTGGCTTGAATCATTATATGGGGATCGCTATTTCTGCCTTTGTGGCTACCATCATTGCGTGGGCATCTACTCTGTTGCCTGCAGAATGGACATCTACTCCCTGGCATCCGTTGCTTGCCTGTGCCTTGTTTATTGTGCCTGGGGTTCCTTTGATTAACTTTGTGGACGATATGCTGGATAATTATATTCAGGTAGGTATTGTCAGAGCGGTGAATACCTTGCTGATGGTGGCTGCCATGGCTTTCGGTATCGCATTTGCCGTGAAACTTTGCCATATTGAAAACTTCTTCCCGACCATCAGTATGGTTCCTCATCATCAGTATTGGGAGTATGCCATAGCTGCAGCTATTTCAGCCATGGGATTCTCGATGATTTTCAACATACAGCGTCGTTTGTTGTGGGTAGTAGCTATCGGAGGTATTATTGCCGTATGTACGCGTAACTTCGTGAACTTAGGACCGAGCACAGACAATATCGGTTTGGATATGGGACTGGTTATTGGTTCTTTCTCAGGAGCTGTGCTGGTTAGCTTGATTGCCATTAAGGCAGTTCACTGGTTCCATGTGCCCAACCATGTGCTGACTATTCCTTCTGTCATCCCGATGATTCCGGGAGTACTGATGTATCGTATGCTGTTTGGTATCATCAATATCAATGTGCAGAGCATTGATCAGGTAACTCCTCTGATGAAAGCAATAGAAAGCGGTGTAAATTCCGGACTTGTGATTATGTGTATTGCTTTAGGAGTTGCTATTCCGAACATTTTCGGACGTCGTTTCATTGCTTCTTCAAAGAATAAGCGTCTGGCAGAGCTTTTGAAAGAACGTAAGGCTCGCGGCAAGTTCGTTGAATGGTAATTAAACTTTGATTTGTTCGTTCATTATTCTTTATAGAAGTGAAGATGATTCACTTCTTTATGAAAAAATCCCACCAAGACTTCAGGTCAGGTGGGATTTTTCGTATCATACGGGTTCTTGAGTTCTTGTTAGAATTCAAATTTCTCCAGTTTCATAGCGGCTAATTCCTGAATCTTTGGAACCAGGGTAGTGAAATGTGCAGCTTGTTCGTGTGCTGCAAGAGAAGCCGCATCTTTCCATGTTTCACAAATCATCAGGACATCATGGCGTGTAGTGCTCTGAAAGAGGTCGTAAGCTACGCATCCGTTATCTTTCTGTGAAGCAGCTACCAGCTCTTTTGCTATGCTTACTACTTGGTCGTAGTTCTGTTTCTCTACTTGAATAAATACGTTTTAGTCTGATCATTGTTTTTTGGTTTTTAAGTTATTTGACATTGCAAATATAGGATAAAAAAAAGGGACTGTACAAGTGTACAATCCCTTTTTGAGTTTTATTTAGAAAGAATTATTTCTTACCTTCCAGCTGTTCTTTCAATGCAGCCAAAGCGTCGATGTCACCCAGAGTAGTTGAAGCTGCCTGGTTCTGAATCATCGGAGTTTCTTCTTTCTTAGAAGCCTTCTTAGAAGCTTTCTTTTCTGCCTTTTCTTCTGCCTTAGCAGCATCTTCGAAGATACGGCTGTGAGAAACGATGATACGTTTTGCATCCTTGTTGAATTCGATTACCTTGAACGGCAATTTTTCATCCAACTGAGCCTGAGAACCGTCTTCTTTTACCAGGTGTTTCGGAGTTGCGAAACCTTCTACACCATAAGGCAATGCTACAACGGCACCCTTATCCAGCATTTCGATGATAGTTCCTTCGTGAACAGAACCTACAGTGAATACTGTTTCGAATACATCCCAAGGATTGTCTTCCAGCTGCTTGTGACCCAAGCTCAGACGACGGTTTTCCTTGTCGATTTCCAGAACTACTACATCGATGTCTGCACCAATCTGAGTGAATTCAGAAGGATGTTTAATCTTCTTAGTCCAAGACAAGTCAGAGATGTGGATTAATCCGTCAACACCTTCTTCGATTTCTACGAATACACCGAAGTTAGTGAAGTTGCGAACTTTAGCAACGTGCTTAGAACCTACAGGATATTTTTCTTCGATAGTTTCCCATGGATCTGCTTTCAGCTGTTTGATACCCAAAGACATCTTACGTTCGTCACGGTCAAGTGTCAGGATAACAGCTTCTACTTCGTCACCTACCTTCATGAAGTCCTGAGCAGAACGCAAGTGCTGTGACCAAGACATTTCAGATACGTGGATCAAACCTTCTACGCCCGGAGCGATTTCGATGAATGCACCGTAGTCAGCCATAACGACTACTTTACCCTTCACGTGATCACCTACCTTCAAGTTAGGATCCAGTGCATCCCATGGGTGCGGAGTCAATTGTTTCAAACCAAGAGCGATACGTTTCTTTTCGTCGTCGAAGTCCAAGATAACGACGTCAACTTCTGATCCAAAGAAACAACTTCGCGAGGATCGCTTACACGGCCCCAAGACAAGTCTGTGATGTGGATCAAACCGTCTACGCCGCCCAAGTCGATGAATACACCGTAAGATGTGATATTCTTAACAGTACCTTCCAGTACCTGACCTTTTTCAAGTTTGCTGATGATTTCTTTCTTCTGCTGTTCCAGTTCAGCTTCGATAAGAGCCTTGTGAGAAACAACCACGTTCTTGAATTCCTGGTTGATTTTAACAACCTTGAATTCCATAGTCTTACCTACGAATACATCGTAGTCACGGATAGGTTTCACATCAATCTGAGAACCCGGCAAGAATGCTTCAATACCGAATACGTCAACGATCATACCACCCTTAGTGCGGCACTTGATGTAACCCTTAATGATTTCTTCGTTTTCAAGAGCAGCGTTAACACGATCCCAAGAACGAGTAGCGCGAGCTTTCTTGTGAGACAAGATCAACTGACCTTTTTTGTCTTCCTGGTTTTCGATGTACACTTCTACAGTGTCACCTACTTTCAAATCCGGATTGTAACGGAATTCGCTCAATGGAATGATACCATCTGATTTGTAACCGATGTTTACAACCACTTCGCGTTTGTTCATTGCGATTACAGTACCGTCTACAACCTCACGGTCGTTTACTTTGTTCAGCGTGCTGTCATAAGCTTTTTCAAGATCTTCTTTGCTTACGTTCGTTGTTGCATCACCGTTTTCATACGCATCCCAGTTGAAATCTTCAATAGGAGCAATGTTCTTTAAGTTTTCCATTAAATAAAAAAATTGTTTTTAAATAACTAATTGTGTTAGACTTTATATTGTTTATATAAATCGGCTGCAAAGGTATAATAAAATCCTGAATATTAAAAGGCTTGCTTGCTTTTTTTAAGGGTAAGGAAAATAGAAAAACCAGAAAAACGCTCAGCAAGGGAGGTTTTTCCGGTTTTTTATGAGTTTTTTGGATTTTCTGTTAGTTTTCAAGTGAATAGTCAATGGTGGTGACTACGCGTATCTTCTTGATATAAGGGGTGTTGGGGTCGCGGTCGGTGATGCTGAACTGCCCCTGGTTGGCCTGACGGATTTTGCCGAGGTTGCTGCCGGAATCCTTGGCAAACTTTTCGGCTGCTTCGCGTGCGTTTTTGGTGGCTTCTTCAATCATCTGTGGTTTTACCTTGTTCAAGTCGGTATATTCATACTGCACCTTGTACTGGTATTCTCCGGAGGTGATGGCGATGCCTCTTTTCAGCAGTTCTCCCTGCTCACTGATGAGTCCACGTATCAGATCTACCTTGTCGGAAGTTACGGTGATGACAGTGGTCACATTGTAGCGGTTGGCCGGGTTCTGGTTGTTGCCATAACGTTCGGCAGCCAGGTCGATGATTTCCGGAGCGTTCACACTGATTTCCTGCTCTGTCAGTCCTTTTTCTTTCAAGAAACCGGTGATGGTCTGATTGGAACGCTTGATGTCGTCGTACAATCTTCCCAAATCATTTCCTAGGCTTTTGTACACCAGTGGCCAGGTTACTTTATTGGCAGGTACTTCTATTTCGGCCAGTCCTTTTACGGTGATACTGCGGTCTTTTTCTGCAAACTTACTGAATCCTTTTTCAATGAATACGCCTAACAGCAGCAGGCCGATGGCCAGAATAATGGCTTCGATTCTAAAGTTCTTCATGATGATTTTTATTTATAGTTAGATATTCGGAATCTGAGTGCAAGGTATTGAAAATTATTTGATTTTCCAACGATTTTCAAATGTCTTTACGTTCGTGTGAAAACGCACTTACGTTTTTCAGGAAGGTGAAAGCCCTTCAATTCCTGTATGGGAGACTGAATGAAAATACCGGTGTGGAGGTTGAATTTTCGGACGGTTTCCTTCAGTTCGTCCTGGAAAAACCATGCGATGGAGCCTACAAAAGAGACGGGAATCCGGTTATGCTCCGGATAGGAAAGAATGTTGCGGCGGAAAAATTCACCAAAACATTCAATTAGGAATTCTCGGACTTCCGGTTGATGCTTGTGCTTATATATATAAGGTGTAAGACTGGCCAAAAAACGGTTACCCTGCGGCTGTCTGTACACTTTATCTAAAATCTCTGCTACGGTCAGGTTATATTCCTTCAATAAGCCTTCCAGCAAGCCGGAAGGTAACTGCTGCTTGATGCAGTCGCCTATAAATCGTTTTCCTAAATAGGCTCCGCTTCCTTCATCTCCTAAAATATAGCCTAATGGAGGAGTGTTATGCGTGATTCGTTGACCATCGTACAAGCAGGAGTTCGCCCCTGTTCCTAATATGCAGGCAATTCCCGGCTGATGCTTGCACAATGCACGGGCAGCTCCAAGCAAATCACCTTCCACCTGGATGGTTGCGTGAGGGAATGCTTCGGCGAGTAAACCGGAGAGCTTGCCGGCTTTTTCAGGGGTACAGCCAGCCCCATAAAAGAAAATGGCTTTCACTTCTTCTTGTGGAAAAGGCAGTTGTGCAAGCAGGCTTTCCTGAAGAAGCTGTTTTATTTTCTCTTCTGTCAGATGAAAAGGGTTGATACCTTCGGTGTGAACAACCTGGCAATCGTGTAACGTGTTTCCGAAGCACCAGTCGGTTTTGGTCGCTCCGCTATCGGCTATGAGAATCATGTGAAAGCAGAATTAGAAAGGTAGAAAAAGAAAGAAGACGGAACATGCCGTCTTCTTTTTATGATTAAGTAAAAATTAGATTATGAATGACAGTGTCCGCAACCGCCACCGCAGCAGCCGTCTTCTTCAGCTTCGTGTTCGCCGCAACCGCCTCCACAGCTGTCGCAACCACATCCGCAGCCTTCACCGCTCATCAGTTTGAGGATGCTTTCCATTTCCTTGTTGGTTGCATCGCGCATTTCCATTACGGTACCTTCAAAAATCAGGTCTTTACCAGCATGCGGGTGGTTCAGGTCGAGCACCACTTTATCTTCAGTGATTTCGCCTACATTGGCATAGACTGATGGCCTTCTGCATCGTTCAGCATGATGATGTTGCCTTCGAAGATATTGTCGCTATCGAATTTTCCGTCCGGACCGCAGAACATAGACTTGGGCACCTGGCGTACGTTGTCTTCGTCTCTTTCGCCGTAAGCTTCCGCACAAGGGATTGTAAAGTTGAAGTTGTCACCTTTCTTCAGTGCCAAGATTTCCTTTTCGAAGCGTTCCAAAGTATAACCGATTCCTGAGATGAACTGGAACGGATGGCTTGCAGGGGCTTCTTCACGTAATTCTTTTTCTCCGTCTGTTACCGCATAAAGTTTATATGCTACTGTGATGTATTTATTTTCCATGTCAAAAAATTAAATGTGCATTAATATTAATCAGTCGCAAAGATAGGAAATCTCGGTGTAATTATCGAATAATTCGGGAAGAATGAAAATGAAGTTCTTATGTTGCAGGTATGAGATTGTATATATATGTGAACAGGTGAAAATAAACGGTAAGGTTTTGAATCACCAACAGACTGTATTGAACAAATCATGTTCCTTTGCGTATAATTTATTGATGAAATGCGTTTCCTGTTTTTGTAAAAAACTATTTACGCCTCATGCTTTGACTCTTTAAATAATAATCATGATAAAAAGAATGATGATGAAAAAAAAGTGTGCTTTATGCATTCATAGCTGCTATGCTGACAGCAGTATCTTGTACAAACGATATACCGGCAAATGTGAAATGGTGATACTTCAGGAAATACATCAGAAGACACATCCGGCAGTGGCTCGGGTGACTTGTCTGGTAATTCTGGTAAAATTTCCATTGTCGCCAGTATTGCCTCTCAAACGCGTGCTCCACAATTGGGAAGTGATGGAAGCGGCAGTTTCAGAAAGGAGATAAGATGACTCTTTGTGTAACGGGAGGAGCTGCACCAGTAGTGACTGATTATGCTTATGAGCTTGATTTTCTTAAATGGCCTGATTTTGGACTTTCAGAAGAGGTATCACAAGTCACTTTCTCAGCTTGTTATCCCACACAGAAAGTGGAGAAGGATGGCACTTTTGAATTTAATTCGTTCAATTCCTCCTATGGAGATTTGTTGCTTGCCGCTGCCCAGCCGGTAGAAGTAGGTACTTCTGAAGCCGTGTCACTTACTTTTCGCCATGCATTGCATCGTCTTAATTTGGAGTTTCTGCCAGGAAAAGGGTATACGGAGGAGGATTTGGACCTGATGTCATGCACTTTTTCTGCGAAGACCACTTGCGTGGTAGATGCAGTGAAGGGAAGTGTGAAGGAGGTGAAGGATGAACAAGGAAGCCTTACTGCAACGGGGGCAAAAGCTTCGTTCTATCTGGTGCCCCAAGCGACAGATGGGATTTCTTTCACTCTTACTTTAGGTGGTGAAACCAAGCATTTTACCCTGGATGCTTTATTTAAGCAGTCGGGTAATCCGCAGGCTGCATTGGAAAGTGGCAAATCGTGCACTCTGACCTTGAAAGTGGGCCGTGACGGTATTACCGTATCCGGTGGCAGTATCGGAGCCTGGGAAGATCAGGCCACAGCCGATGGAGAGGTGGTGATTGGCTGATTGCTGTGGGTAGGACTTGAATCAGGAAGATTTTTGATAAACATAAGAGGGCAGATTTCATTGATTTGATGAAGTCTGCCTTTTTTGTTGTTGCTTGTTGATGGAAGCTTACAGATATTCATCTGTAAATTTTTACCTTTGTAAGAGAGAATTTTAGATACAAACAAGAATCAACAGTATTATGAATAGAATTATAGTAGTGACGGGGGGAGCTGGAGGTATCGGACGTTGCATCGTCGCACATTTTGCTTCTCAGGGGGATAGTGTATATTTTATAGACCAGAATCAGCAGGCCACTCTCACACAAGTGGAAAAGATGCGTGAGAGAGGCTGGCAGGTGACCGGATTTGTCGGCGATGTGGCAGAGAAACAGGCTTTGGAGGAATTTGCAGCTTTGGTGCTTCGTGAACATCCGGAAGGTATACATTGCCTGATTAATAATGCTTGCTTGATGCGGGGAGGTATCCTTTCTGACTGTGATTATGAAAGTTTTCTGTATGTGCAGCGTGTGGGGGTAGTGGCACCTTATATGTTGGCCCGGTTGTTCAAAGACCATTTCCAAGGGATGGGAGCGATTGTAAACATTTCGTCTACGCGTGCTTTTCAATCGCAGCCGGATACGGAGAGTTATACAGCCGCTAAAGGAGGAATTACATCGCTGACTCATGCTTTGGCCGTTAGTTTGTCGGGCATAGCGCGTGTAAATTCGGTAGCTCCCGGATGGATTGATACCGGTGCCTATCATGAAGAAGCGCATTATGAAGCAGTCTATAGTACGGGAGATACCGCCCAGCATCCGTCAGGCAGGGTGGGAGAGCCTGCCGATATTGCCCGTGTGGTGGATTTTCTTTGTGACGAACGCAATTCATTTATCAATGGAGAAAATATTACGGTAGATGGTGGTATGAGCCGTTTGATGGTGTATCATAATGACTGTGGATGGACTTATGAGCCTTAAGTATTGGGAAAAGGATAATTCTTTTTGTCTCTTTCTCTCTGTGTGCGGAATTTCATAGGAGAAACTCCTGTCTTCTTTACGAAGAATTTACCAAAGACGGACTGGTCTGAAAATCCTAATTTTTCTGCAATTTCCTTAATATCCAGGTCTGTACATTCCAACAGCTTACGTGCGTCAGCACAGAGCAGTTCGCTGATATGAAAACGGACGGTGTGTCCGGTGATGTGTTTTACGATACGTGAAAGGTAGGTGGTTGAGATGTGCAGACTTTCTGCATAAAACCCTATGTCATGGTGCTGGCGATAATTTTCCATCAACGTTTTTTTGAATAGCCTGAAAATATCTGTGGAGCGTCGTGCATAATCCGGAACTTCATGGCGGGTTTGAGTCAATATATCAGCTATCTGTAGAAGACAGAAACTGCATAAGTGGTTCAGAATACTGTCGTAATAGTTGGCTGCATTTTTTCTGCATGGTGCAAATAGAGCGAAGATTTTTTGCAGGTAAGTAGCTTGTTCGTTTTCCAATAAGAATACCGGTAGCTGATAGTGTCCCAAGTATGTGCCAGTTGTTCATATAGTGGCTGTCCGTCGGGTAAGCTATCAAAGAAAGTTGGTTTCAGATAGAGGAGCATGGACTGGAAGTGAGAACTCGTAGCCTGAATCATGCATTTTGTGCTGGGGGTAAGTGTAACTAAATGTGCAGGTTGAAGTTCGTAAGTCTGATATTCATCTGCCAGTTGGGCTGTTCCGTTTGTGACGAGAAGAAAGAAAAATCCTTCTTTCAATTCGGCTTTTCCGGTAGGAACCGATGAGGAGGTAAGTTCGCAGTAGCATGTGCTTTCAGTTCCGTTGCCATGTGTTTGTATGATTTTCAAGTAGAGTCG
>ENA-OPYS01000047-OPYS01000047.1-human-gut-metagenome-genome-assembly--contig:-NODE-47-length-18093-cov-1.276801_pt1 | contig 18093 bp, 19 predicted proteins | sample MGYA00242635_ERZ504478 | MGnify/ENA primary metagenome ERZ504478 (study PRJEB26092, sample SAMD00036246) | human gut metagenome | host: Homo sapiens | study: EMG produced TPA metagenomics assembly of... | reverse complement strand
GAATTGCTCGCACAACAGACAGAACAATCTCAGGAGGTTGCTCCAGAAAATAATATCATACCACAGGAGAAGTCCGTTTAAAAGTTTATTCTTACCTTTGCAGGTAAATCACATAAGAATATGGAAGAAAAATTACGCATCATAGTAAGTGGAGGTGGCACGGGAGGACATATCTTTCCCGCTGTTTCCATAGCCAACGCCATAAAGGAATTATATCCGGACACTGAGATTTTGTTTATCGGGGCAGAAGGACGAATGGAAATGCAACGCGTTCCTGCCGCAGGTTACAAGATTATCGGATTGCCAGTCGCTGGATTTGACAGAAAGCATTTATTGAAAAACATCAGCGTACTTATCAAGTTGTTCAGAAGTCAGCTGATGGCCCGTAAAATCATAAAGGACTTCAATCCTCATGCAGCTGTAGGCGTAGGAGGCTATGCCAGTGGTCCTACCCTGAAAATGGCAGGCATGATGGGTATTCCCACGCTGATACAGGAACAAAATTCTTATGCCGGAGTCACCAATAAGTTATTGGCTCAAAAAGCTGAAAAGATTTGCGTGGCATACGAAGGAATGGAACGGTTCTTTGATAAAGACAAAATCATTCTGACAGGAAACCCAGTCAGACAAGGGTTGTTGAGCAAAAACATATCACGTGAAGAAGCAATCCGCTCATTCGGATTAGCCCCCGAGAAGAAGACCATTCTAATTGTCGGAGGCAGCTTGGGAGCACGCACAATCAACAACTGCATGATGCAGGGATTCGACAAAATCAAAGAATCGGGAGTGCAGTTTATCTGGCAGACCGGGAAAATCTATATCAATGAAGCCAAACAAGCTGTAAAGGCTTACGGGGAACTTCCAATGTTGCACGTAACCGACTTCATATCCGATATGGCTGCAGCTTATAGTGCTGCAGATGTGGTAATCAGTCGTGCAGGTGCAGGTTCTATCTCAGAATTCTGTCTGTTAGGCAAACCAGTCATTCTGGTACCTTCTCCCAATGTAGCAGAAGACCACCAGACAAAAAATGCACTGGCACTTGTCAACAAGAATGCGGCACTTTACATTAAAGATAGCGAAGCAACTCAAAAACTGCTGGATACCGCTATCGAAGCGGTTCACAAGCCCGATTTATTGAAAGAATTAAGTAGCAACATCACTAAACTGGCTATCAAGGACTCTGCCACTATCATTGCAAAGGAAGTCTGCAAGCTAGCGTTAAAATACAAAGAAAATCATGAACATTAATACCATACAGGCAGTCTATTTCATTGGAGCCGGAGGCATAGGCATGAGTGCCTGGTACGCTATTTCCTGTCAAAAGGGAAAAAAGTAGGCGGTTATGACCGCACTCCAAGCGAGCTGACAGAGAAACTGATTGTAGAAGGAGCAGACATCCATTATGAAGAAAATGTGTCTCTCATCCCGGAAGCATTTCTTCATCCGGAAACCACGCTGGTGGTCTACACACCTGCTATTCCTGCAAACCATAAAGAACTGGTTTATTTTCAGGAACATCAGTTTGAGATTCACAAACGTGCCCAGGTATTGGGAATGCTGACTCAGACTGAGAAAGGAATGTGCGTAGCTGGAACCCATGGAAAAACAACTACCTCTACCATGGCAGCTTTCCTGATGGACCATTCGCACGTGGGATGTAATGCATTTTTAGGAGGTATTTCTAAGAACTACCAGACTAACCTTCTACTGTCGGATAAAAGTGACTATGTAGTTATCGAAGCAGACGAATTCGACCGTTCATTCCACTGGCTGACTCCGTATGCTACGGTTATTACCGCCACCGATTCAGACCATCTGGACATTTACGGTACGCACGAAGCTTACCTGGAAAGCTTCCGTAAGTATACCTCACTTATCCGTCCGGACGGATACCTGATTATCAAGGAAGGATTGGAACTGAAACCCGATGTACAGCCGGGAGTTACCGTATACACCTACTCTACCGAAAAAGGAGACTTCCATGCCGAAAATATCCGTATTGATGACGGTGAAATTTATTTCGACTACATATCTCCTTTAGGCAACATCACCAACGTGCAGTTAGGAGTACCTGTCTTTGTCAATATTGAAAATGGTATTGCCGCTATGGCTTTAGCACAAATCGGAGGTGCCACCACAGAAGAAATAAAGGCCGCAATGCCACAGTTCAGAGGTGTAGATCGTCGTTTTGATTTCAAGATAAAAAACTCACACATCGTCTTTCTGAGTGACTACGCACATCATCCGGAAGAAATCCGACAGAGTGTAAGCTCTATCCGCAAATTATATCCTAACCGGAAAATCACGGCCGTGTTCCAACCTCATCTTTACACGCGTACCCGCGATTTCTATCAGGATTTTGCCCATAGCCTGTCATTCTTAGATGAAGTAATTCTGTTGGATATTTATCCAGCCCGGGAGGCTCCGATACCAGGAGTAAGCAGTCAGCTTATCTATGATAACTTACGCCCGGCATAGAAAAAAAGCATGTGTTCCAAAGAGCAGATTATGGAAGTACTGAGAAATAAAAAGCTGGACGTACTCATCACGCTTGGAGCTGGAGACATAGACAATTACGTTCCACAAATTTATGAATTACTAAAAGATAGATGATTAAACGAATTCTCATACTCTGCATTCTGGTAGCGGTCTCTATTTACCTCATAGTGGCCGTTACTATATTCAATCGCAAGCCCGAAAATCAGGTCTGCAAGGGTATGGAATTGGTTGTTAAAGACAGCGTTGACTACGGTTTTATCACTGAAGCAGAAGTAACCAAACTACTAAAGCAGAAGAATCTATACCCGGAGAAAAAGCGTATTGGCACAATCAATGTCCGCCAGTTAGAGGAAGTGCTGTCACAGCATCCTTTCATCAGCAGAGCTGAATGCTATCTCACTTCGGGAGGGAAAGTAGGAATTGAAATCTACCAGCGTATCCCTCTCTTACGAGTCATGAGCAGCAATGGGGACAATTATTACATTGACCATTCCGGGAAAATCATGAATGCCACAGGAAAACCAATTCATGTAGCCGTTGCCACGGGTTTTATTGACCGAAAGTTTGCTCAACAGGAATTATACGAATTAGGCCTGTACCTCCAGCGTAATCCGTTTTGGAAAGCCCAAGTGGAACAGATAAACGTAACCCCGAAAAAAGAACTGGAAATTGTTCCCCGAGTAGGCGACCATATTCTTTTTTTAGGGAAAGCCACTGATTTTGAAGAAAAAATTCAGTAAATTGCAAACGTTTTACAGCAAAGTGCTCAACCGCATCGGCTGGAACAAATATGAGCGAATCAGTATTGAGTTTAACAATCAAATTATCGGAACAAAAAAAGAAGACTAAGATATGGCAGTAACAGATTTTATAGCAGCTATCGAACTGGGTTCGACTCACATCACAGGAATTGCCGGCAAAAAGAATGCTGATGGAAGTATCCAGATTCTTGCCTATGCCAATACTCCTTCGTCAGATTGTATCAAGAAGGGAGCAATCTTCAATCTGGATAAAACCACCCAAGTGCTGGTTTCTGTTATCCAGAAGCTGGAAGAAGATTTGCAGGCTTCCATCAAGAAAGTCTATGTGGGAATAGGCGGACAGTCTATACGAAGCACACGTAACAACGTGACCAAGCAATTAGGAGAAGACACCAAAATATCACAAGCACTGATTGAATCACTTATGGAAAGCAACCGGGAAATCTCACTGATCGATCAGGAGATTCTGGATGTGGAACCACAGGAATACAAAGTAGGGAACAATCTGCTGACTGAACCGGTTGGTATTTCAGCCGACCGCATTGAAGGGCGTTATTTGAATATTATCGCACATCATACGCTCAAAGACAGAATTACCAAGTGTTTCAACCAGACTAAATACGAAATAGCAGACTATTTCCTTTCGCCGGTTGTTACCGCCAGCGTGGTACTGACCGACAGCGAAAAACGCTCCGGCTGTGCACTCGTGGATTTAGGTGCAGACACAACGACTGTGGCAGTATATAAGAACAACATCCTACGCCATCTGGCAGTCATTCCATTGGGAAGCAACAACATCACCAAAGATATTTGCAGTCTGCAAATCGAAGAAGAAGATGCGGAACAGCTGAAACTCCGCTACGGATGTGCATTGACACCTCCGGCAGAAAATGACGAAACCGCAGATGAACAGGAATACAGCATCGAAGGGAAATGTAGCATTGCAGCCCACAAACTGGAATACATCGTGGAAGCTCGTGTGAATGAAATCATCTCGAACGTATGGAATCAAATCATGGTATCTGAATACGGCGATAAATTGCTGGCCGGACTGATTCTTACCGGTGGGGCTTCGAACATGCCTAACATGGACGAAGCATTCAAACAGATTACCAAGATTGAAAAAATCCGTATTGCCAAAGGAGGAAACATTACACTGAACGGTGCCATTGAAATTCCAAAAGACGGTACACAAAATACACTGATCGGATTATTGGCCGAAGGTAAAGAAAACTGTCTCAAGGTAGACCCTCGAAGAGGTCACCAGCTCGACTTCATTGAAGATTTGAAGGAAAAGGAAGAAGAAGCCAAACGCAAAGAAGCCGAACGTATTCAGGCGGAAGAAGCCAGACGCAAAGCGGAAGAAGAAGCTGAACGCATCCGCAAAATCAATGAAGAGAAAAAACGTCAGGAAGAAGAACGTAACCGTAAACGACTGGAAGAATATACTGCATACGTAGAAGAAGCCAGTCTGCTTCTCAGCAAGAAGAAATACAAAGCTGCATTAAAGGAAGTAGAAAATGCACGGCGCATGCACCTCGCTGAAAAGGAAGAAGAACTGGATGAACTGGAGAAGAAAATCAACAAGGAGAAAAAAGAGAACAGTTGGTTTGACCTCTTCGCCAAGAAAGTTACAAACCTTTCTGATGAAATATTAAAAGATAACTGATTATTCATTTACATAAACATATTAGGATTATGTCAGACGAAACAATGGTACCTTTCGATTTCCCGAAAGACTCTCCACATATAATAAAAGTAATTGGTGTGGGTGGCGGAGGAGGTAATGCCGTCAATCACATGTACAAAGAAGGTATCCATGATGTGACATTTGTGGTCTGCAACACGGATAACCAGGCTTTGGAAGAATCACCTGTGCTCCGGAAACTACAGCTGGGTAGCGAAGGACTGGGAGCCGGAAACCGTCCGGCCAAGGCACGTGCTGCTGCTGAAGAAAGCATCGAAGACATCAAGAATATGCTGAACGACGGATGCCGCATGGCCTTCATTACGGCTGGTATGGGAGGTGGAACCGGAACCGGTGCGGCTCCTATCATTGCCAAAACGGCTAAGGACATGGAAATCCTGACCGTAGGTATCGTGACCATTCCGTTCCTGTTCGAAGGCAACAAGAAAATCGACCAGGCACTTGACGGAGTGGAAGAAATGAGCAAGCATGTGGATGCCCTGCTGGTTATCAACAACGAACGCCTGCGCGATGTATATTCCGACATCAGTGTAATGAATGCCTTTGGAAAGGCAGACGACACACTGTCTATCGCCGCAAAGAGTATTGCAGAAATTATTACCTTGAGAGGTATCATCAACCTGGACTTCAACGATGTGAAAACCGTGTTGAAGGACGGTGGTGTAGCAATCATGAGTACAGGATACGGAGAAGGTGAAGGAAGAGTCACACAGGCTATTACCGATGCACTTCATTCCCCATTGCTGAACAACAACGATATTTTCAACTCCAAGAAAGTGTTGTTCGTAATTACCTATAGCCCGAACAGCGAACTGATGATGGGTGAAATGGATGAAATCCATGAATTCATGAGCAAGTTCGGCAAGGACGTAGAAACCAAATGGGGTCTTTACACTGATGAAACACTGGAAAACAAAGTAAAATTCACTATTTTGGCTACGGGATTCGGTATCAAAGACGTTCCGGGTATGGACAATGTACTCAAACAGCGTTCACTTGAAGAGCAGAAACGTTTGGACGATCTGGAAGAAGAAGAGCAAAAGAAAGACGAACGTCGAAGCGACTACTACGGAAAGAGCATCCTGAAAAGCAGCATCCGCAAGAAACGTCCGAACATCTACATCTTCAGCCAGGAAGACTTGGCCAACGATGACATCATCAGCATGGTAGAAACAACTCCTACCTACAAGCGCACCAAGATGGAACTGGAGAATATTCGTTCGAAAGCAACTACAGAAGAAAAGATTGCACCGGAACCGGAAACCACAACCAACACCGGCTCTATGACAATTACTTTCTAAACATCACAAAGAGAACAACATTTAAACTTTATAATGAATATGGATTTATTTGAACAGATTAGCAACGATATCAAAGAGGCCATGAAAGCCAAAGACAAAGTCAGACTGGAGACTTTGCGCAACGTAAAGAAATGTTTTCTGGAAGCAAAAACCGCTCCGGGTGCCAACGATACCCTGACCGATGATGCAGCCCTGAAAATCATGCAGAAACTGGTGAAACAAGGAAAAGATTCAGCTTCTGTATACGAAGGACAAGGCCGCGCTGACCTGGCAGAAGAAGAAATGGCTCAGGTACGCGTAATTGAAGCATACCTTCCGAAACAGCTTTCTCCGGAAGAACTGGAAGCTAAACTGAAAGAAATCATTGCTCGTGTAGGCGCTACCAGCGGAAAAGACATGGGTAAAGTGATGGGAGTAGCTTCTAAAGAACTGGCTGGTCTGGCTGAAGGTAGAGCAATTTCTGCCAAAGTAAAAGAATTGCTGGGATAATCTCATTCATATCTCCATCAAAAAAACGGGATTCTCTTTTCTCAAATGAAAGGAGAGTCCCGTTTTTCTTATTCTATCATTATCACACATCAAGCAAAAAGTTCCTTCAGCACATCAAGCGATTTCAGTTCAGGGAATTCCGGAAGATGCAGACGATAATATTCCATCATCACAGTCAGACAACGCTGCCGCTCCATACGGGTTCATACCGAAAAGAAACATCGTTTCATAATTCATGCGTGCCAGCTGACAGATGTGCGACGCCTCTTCCGGAGACAGACAGATGCCGTGCAAAGGCTTGTTCTCTACGAAACACGCATTCAGCATATCAAACCAGCTTCCCTCCCGATAATCTTCCAGATTAGGATAAAAGCCCAAGAACCTGGACAACCTGATCAGAAACACCAGGTGGAAATTAGCATAATCACTCCGGCAGGCATCCAGCCAGCGAATCGACGACACCAGATAAGCAAACAGCGGTTCGTTCTTCCCTTCCTCGCGTAAGGCATGCGACAAGAACTCAGCCAAAAACATCGCGATACTTAATTTGTACGGATCGTAAGGCACAGACTCCAACGGATAAGACAATCTTGCTTCCTTCACCGGAGGTAAAGAAGTACGGGAACGCACATCGGCTTCCACCTCAACCAGGGAAAGCGGACGAAACAACGCCCCGTTTACCAACGACTTGCGCGAACGCGTGGCAGGTATCACAAACGACATACTTCCATGCTGACAGGTATAGATATGCACAATGTTCGATTTGTCACTGTACCTGACTACGTGCAGCACTACTCCATCCAACTTCTGCAACATATCAGCAAGCAAAGAACAAATTCAGCACTTTGTCACGGTCCTTTCTCCGCACCGTCAGCGAAACACTGCCCGAACCTTCTTCAGAAGACACCATCAGCAGAGGAATATCCTTCAGCAAAGTCACCAGACCTTTTTCCGACATCTCCCCTTTGCGCTCAGCCGTCTCTTGTACACATATCACTTCCACCTCTTTCTCCACCGTCACTTCCGCAAATACGGAAAGTTCCTTACAAACATTCTGCAAAGCAGAAGCATCCGCTCCCGTCACCACAGAAAAATTTCCGGCCGAAGAAGCCATGGCAAAAACAGGCATGTCATAATGCGCCATCACGGCAAGAGCCCTCTCTAAAAAACGAAAAGAGGCCACCGCCTCCAACGTACGTAAACGCACATACACTAATTCCGTACACTCAGCCAACACCTGGAAAGAAGAAGGCCCCCCTTCTTTATCTCCCCATTCTGCCAGACAGACCTTTCCATTATACAGGCCGACGGACCTTAATTTACAGCATTCCATCTTTCAAATTATCCTAAATATAAAATCCATTTTTGCGGACGAAAGATAGAAAAAGTCCTTATACAAAACAAACAAAATCTATAAAGAATTCTCTGTTTCACACTGTGGGATATAAAAACCACAGTGTGGGATATATATTTCACACTGTGAAATACAAATCCCGCACTGTGAAACAGAGAATTTGTAAAGCAGTTATAAGAAAAGAGATTCGATGAAAGGAAAAAAATCTCTTTACCCTATCAGAGAAAATGGTTTCTCCTGCCTTCAGGACCCTTCTTAGCATAAACGAGTAGAAAAAACACAGCAAATTTCATAAAAAAAGAAGCGAATGTTTTGGAGATTTCAAAATTCTTCCTACCTTTGCATCCGCAAACGAGAGATATGTATCCTCGTGAGACTTCAGGAGTTCTTCCTGAAATAAAGGATGGCCCGTTCGTCTATCGGTTAGGACGCAAGATTTTCATTCTTGAAAGGGGGGTTCGATTCCCCCACGGGCTACATAATAAACAAAAATCAAGAACAATATTAAAGATTAGTCGAGATGGCAAATCACAAATCATCTATTAAAAGAATCAGACAGGAAGAAAAAAGAAGACTTCACAACAGATATTATGCTAAGACAATGCGTAACGCAGTGAAGAAACTTCGTGCAACTACAGACAAAGCTGAAGCTGTTGCATTGTATCCTAGTGTACAGAAAATGTTGGATAAGCTGGCTAAGCGCAACATTATCCACGCGAACAAGGCTGCTAACTTGAAGTCTAAACTGGCTGCTCACATCAGCAAATTGGCTTAAGTCTACGCTTGACGCAAGAAAGATATTAAGGCTGGATGATTACATCTAGCCTTTTGTCGTATAGACTCGGTTCATGTCTTTTTCACGATTTTTAGAGTGCTGAAAATCGCTTCGTTCCAGTTTTTTTAGTATCTTTGAAAGCTTAAAAAAACGAAGAAAAAACATGAGTGAAGAACTGACACAGAACAGCGGAAGCAACTACTCGGCCAGCAGTATCCAGGTGCTGGAAGGACTGGAGGCCGTTCGTAAACGCCCCGCCATGTATATCGGCGACATCAGCGAAAAAGGCTTGCATCACCTGGTCTACGAGGTAGTGGACAACTCCATTGACGAAGCCCTTGCCGGTTATTGTACACATATAGAAGTAACTATCAACGAAGACAACTCGATTACCGTACAAGACAACGGTCGCGGTATTCCGGTCGATTTCCACGAAAAAGAAAAAAAATCAGCCCTCGAAGTCGTAATGACCGTGCTTCATGCCGGAGGTAAGTTCGACAAAGGTTCCTATAAGGTTTCCGGAGGTCTGCACGGTGTGGGTGTATCTTGTGTGAACGCCTTGTCTACTCACATGACCACCAACGTATTCCGCAACGGAAAAATCTACCAGCAGGAATATGAATGCGGAAAACCGCTGTATGCCGTAAAAGAAGTGGGTACAACCGACATTACCGGTACACGCCAGACTTTCTGGCCGGATGGAAGTATCTTCACCGTAACCGAATATAAATACAGCATTCTTCAGGCCCGCATGCGCGAGCTGGCTTACCTGAACAAAGGAATCACCATCACCCTGACCGACAAACGCGTGAAGGAGGAAGACGGTTCTTACAAACAGGAAAAGTTCCACTCAGAAGAAGGCGTGAAAGAATTCGTACGTTTCCTGAATTCCAACAATACACCGCTCATTGATGACGTAATCTACTTGAATACCGAAAAACAGGGTATTCCCATCGAGTGTGCCATTATGTACAACACCGGATTCCGTGAAAACCTTCACTCGTATGTGAACAACATCAACACCATCGAAGGTGGTACACACGAAGCCGGATTCCGTATGGCTCTGACACGTGTATTGAAGAAATATGCAGAAGAAAGCAAGGCGCTTGAAAAAGCCAAGGTAGAAATCTCAGGTGAAGACTTCCGCGAGGACTGATTGCCGTGATTTCTGTAAAAGTATCGGAACCTCAGTTTGAAGGACAGACCAAGACCAAGTTGGGTAACAACGAAGTGAGCGGTGCTGTGAATCAAGCTGTGGGAGAAGCCCTGACTTATTACCTGGAAGAACATCCGAAAGAAGCAAAGATTATTGTCGACAAAGTGGTACTGGCTGCTACCGCACGTGTGGCTGCCCGCAAGGCCCGCGAATCGGTTCAGCGTAAAAGTCCGATGGGCGGTGGCGGACTGCCGGGAAAACTGGCCGACTGCTCCAGCCGTGTAGCCGAAGAATGCGAACTCTTCCTCGTCGAGGGTGATTCTGCAGGTGGCTCGGCCAAGCAAGGAAGAAGCCGTCAGTTCCAGGCCATCCTGCCATTGCGCGGTAAGATTCTGAACGTAGAAAAAGCCATGTGGCACAAAGCGTTCGAAAGCGATGAAGTGAACAACATCATTCAGGCGCTGGGCGTACGTTTCGGTGTGGACGGTGAAGAAGACAGCAAGAAAGCCAACATTGACAAGCTGCGCTACCACAAGGTCATCATCATGACCGATGCCGACGTCGATGGTTCTCACATCGACACACTGATCATGACACTGTTCTACCGCTATATGCCTGAAGTAATTCAGGGTGGTCACCTGTATATCGCTACTCCTCCGTTGTACAAATGCAGCAAAGGTAAAATCAGCGAATACTGCTATACAGACGAAGCCCGCCAGGCTTTCATCCAGAAATATGGCGAAGGAAACGAGCAAGGTATTCATACCCAGCGTTACAAAGGTTTGGGTGAAATGAATCCGGAACAGTTATGGGAAACTACCATGAATCCGGAAACCCGTATCCTAAAACAGGTAAATATCGAAAACGCGGCCGAAGCCGACTATATATTCTCCATGCTAATGGGCGACGATGTAGGTCCACGCCGTGAATTTATCGAGAAAAATGCGACGTATGCAAATATCGACGCATAATCTCATTTTTTAATTCATTATTATTAAATCCATCCTCACATCTTACACGAGGGAACCTCCGGAAGCCGAAAGGACATCCGGAGGTTTTTTATTTGCATGAATCCAGAGATTCATTATTTTTGGACAAAACTATGAGCCACAACTAATACATAAGATATGAAAATTACTTTTCGCATACAATACCGTACAGTCTGGGGAGAAAGCCTGTGCGTGCTTCTCAGCCAGAATCACATACAACATACCGTAGAAATGACTACCCGCAACGGAGAAGAATGGACCGGAAAGGCAGAATTCGACTTTCACCCTTCCGAACCTATCTGCTACCGTTATGCCGTAAGCCGTCAAGGCACCCTTGTACGCCAGGAATTTGGCGCCATCCCCCATTCTTTCTATCCGGGTAACTTGCAACAGCAGCACTACCTCGTAGAAGACTGTTGGAGAGATCTGCCACAAGATGCCTACCGCTATACATCGGCTTTCAACAATGCATACACGCCGGAACAGCCCTCCCGCTTGTCTGACAATACCGGCAGGTGCATCACCTTCCGCGCACTTTGCCCCGGACTGAGTACCCACGGACAGCGTCTGGGCCTCATCGGAAGCTGTGCAGCACTGGGTAGTTGGGAGTACTGCCGCCCGCTGAGAATGAAGGAAGTACAGCCCAACGTATGGCACCTGACACTGGATGCCTCCTCATTGGAATATCCTTTTGAATATAAGTTCGTGGCCATTCATGAAGAAACCGGAGCCGTAGAGAAATGGGAAACCCGCCCCAACCGGATATTCCCTCTGCAACCGTTACAACGCGGAGAAACCTACCTGCCCATGGAAACGGAAGTGTTCTTTGACGATGCCCCGCAACGGATAGCCGGTTGCGCCATTCCCGTATTCTCCCTTCGCTCGGAAGGCAGTTGCGGCGTAGGCGACTTCGGCGACCTGAAGCTACTGGCCGACTGGGCAGATGAGACCGGACAGAAAGCCATTCAGATTCTTCCCATCAATGATACGACTATGAGTGGTACGTGGACTGACTCTTATCCTTATAACAGCATCTCCATCTACGCTTTTCACCCGATGTACATCGACCTTCGCCAGCTCCCAGCCCTGAAGGACAAGAAAGCCGCAGAAGCGTTCGAAAAAGCACGCATCGAAGTGAATACCCTTCCCATGATGGATTATGAGAAGGCTAACAAGCTGAAGATGGACTACCTGAGAAAAGTATACCAGATGGAAGGGAAAAAAGTACTTGCCTCGGAAGATTTCCTGAACTTCTTCCAGCATAATGAGGAATGGCTTCAGCCTTATGCTGCTTTCTGCTACCTGCGCGACTCGTATGGCACACCGGATTTCAATCACTGGCCGAAATATTCTACTTACGATGCCGATGAAATAGCCAGACTGTGTACACCCGGAAACAAAGCCTATACCAAAATCGCCTTCTACTATTACCTGCAATACCAGTTGCACGTGCAGCTACTCGCCGTTAGTACGTATGCCAGAGCAAAAGGCATTCTGCTGAAAGGCGACATTCCCATCGGTATCAGCCGTTCCAGCGTAGAAGCCTGGGTAGAACCCCATTATTTCCATCTCAACGGTCAGGCAGGTGCTCCTCCCGATGCGTTCTCTGTCAACGGACAAAACTGGGGATTCCCAACCTATAATTGGGAAGTAATGGAAAAAGACAATTACCGCTGGTGGCGCCGCCGTTTCTCCAAGATGGCAGAATACTTTACGGCCTACCGCATCGACCATATCTTAGGATTTTTCCGCATCTGGGAAATTCCCGACCATTCGGTACACGGTCTGCTCGGACAGTTCTCCCCTTCCCTTCCCCTGAGCATGGATGAAATCAGAAGCTTTGGTCTGAATCTGGACCGGGACTTCATGACACAGCCGTTTATCAACGACAAGGTGCTGGAAGAAGTCTTCGGCGCACAAAGTGAGTACGTACGGCAACATTTTATCACGCCCAACGGAAAAGGAGGCTACGCATTACTGCCGGAGTTTGATACCCAGCGAAAGGTGGAAGCTTATTTCAATGGAAAAGAAGACGAGGATAGTCTGAAACTAAAAGAAGGACTTTATTCCCTGATCAGCAACGTGCTGTTCGTCACAGACCACCACGACACCGAGAAACTCCATCCCAGAATTGCCGTACAGAATGATTCCGTATTCCAGCAGCTGAACTGGAAGCAACAGGAGCCTTCAATCACCTGTACAATCATTACTACTACCAGCGCCACAACGAATTCTGGTATCAGGAAGCCATGAAAAAGCTTCCGGTGCTCACCCAGTCCACTCCTATGTTAGTATGTGGAGAGGATTTAGGCATGGTTCCGGAGTGTGTGCCCTGGGTAATGAGACAGTTGCAGATACTCTCGCTTGAAATCCAACGCATGCCCAAACAAATGTACGAAGACTTCGGACACCCTGAAAACTATCCGTTCTTGTCGGTATGCACCATCGGTACGCACGACATGTCCACTTTCCGCGGATGGTGGGAAGAAGACCCAGTCCTCACAGAGCGCTTCTACCATCAGGAAATGCACCATCAGGGAGAGATTCCTGTACATGCTCCCGGATGGCTCTGTAAGGACATCGTATTCCATCACCTGAAAAGCCCTTCACTGCTCTGCATTTTGGCATGGCAGGACTGGATGAGCATCAACGAGCAGTTACGCAATCCGGATATAGAAGGAGAGCGAATTAACATACCGGCCCATCCACGGCATTACTGGCGATGGAGAATGCACCTCACACTGGAGCAACTTCTGAAAGAAAAGGAACTGAACCAGACAATCCGTGAATTGATTGAAGACAGCAACCGTAGATAAAAATATACAATAAGGGCCTGAAATTCCAACAACTTCAGGCCCTCCTCATTTTTTTCTTATCAAAAATTTACTTCTTTCCCAATAAAAATTCGTCAATGGTCTTTCTCAAAGCCTCTTCAGGCAAAGCCCCTTGCGCCACCTGAGGAGTTCCCTTTGCCGGAATGAACAGAAGGGTCGGAATACTGCGTATACCAAAAGCTGCCGACAACTCAGGTTCCTTATCTGTATCAATCTTATAAACCACAATCTTTCCTTTGTATTCCGCAGCCAGTTTCTCTAATACCGGGGCGATAGCCTTACATGGACCACACCAAGTGGCATAGAAATCCACAATGGCCGGTTTACCACCTTCGTATTTCCATTCCTTCGGATTCTTCTCATAATTATATACCTTAGCCAAGAAATCAGCTTTAGTCAGATGAGTAACATTGGCTTGTACAGCTGCACTCTCCTGTACTTCCGCCTTGATTTCTTTACCAGCATTATTTCCACAAGCCGGAGTCAGCATGGCAGCAGCCAGCGCCATCAACAGCAATCTTTTCATAATTCACAAAATAACGGGTTATCAATTCTTTTCTTTGTGCACAAAAATAGTGCATTTTGTAATAAGAACAAATTTTGAATCAAACAAGTTGAGAGAAACGCGCGTTTATAACTTTTATTGCGAAAGTCCGATGGAATACTATAAAACATCAGCGGGACAAACAAATATACTTTGTTCATCCCGCTGAGATTTAATCTTTTAATCTGCCCTGACGGCTATTAATATTCTTCCTCGTTGAAGAAAAAATCTTCTTTACTCGGATAATCAGGCCAGATATCTTCTATACTTTCATAAATTTCTCCTTCGTCTTCCATTTCCTGCAAGTTTTCGATTACTTCCAGTGGAGCACCTGAACGCATTGCATAGTCAATTAACTCGTCTTTAGTTGCTGGCCAAGGAGCATCTTCCAGCTTTGAGGCCAATTCCAATGTCCAATACATAGTATATAATTTTAAACAGTTTTACTTCTTTATATTGATTCGCAAAAATATAACAAATTCTTTCACTCGCAACGCTTATCCCAATAAATTTCGCTTTCGTCTGTTAAATTGTTTAACCGGCGTGACAAAACGAACAGATAATCAGACAATCGGTTCACAAAACACTTTGCCTGCTCCTCCAATTCATAGGAAAGACTTTCTTCCAAGGCCTGAATCCGACGTTCTGCCCGACGACAGACCGTACGACAGACATGACAAACGGAAGCCGGATAACTCCCTCCCGGAAGGATAAAACCTGCAAGCGACGGTAAAGAAGCGTTTATCTCATCGATAGCCTGTTCCAGACGCTGCACATTCTCTACTGAGATATGACTCTCTACCGGGAAAGTAGTCTTTTCCAAGTCGGTAGCCAAATAAGAACCCAATGAAAACAGTTTATGCTGCACAAAGCGCAACAACTCTTCATGCTCTGCATCCTTCATCACCGAAATTAACAACCCGATAAAAGAATTCAGTTCGTCTATGGTTCCGTATGCATCCAGACGTATATCTGCTTTTGAAACACGTACTCCTCCTACCAGTGAGGTGGTACCTTTATCACCTGTCTTGGTATAAATCTTGGTCATTTTCATATATTTAAGGTCTTAAAGTCAAAGAAAGTTCACAATACGATGCTCCTTTACACGCTCTTTATCAAAAAATACCAGTCCGACATCATAAAGGTCAAATGTGATTCCCGTACGAGGATCTGCTATAACTTCCTTCCACCATCTTTTCTTCTCTGGAGTAGCATAAGGATTACCGATGATGAAACAAGTATGTTTATCGGCCAGTGGAATCAGTCGTTCAAACATCTCCTTATACGCTGGAGTATGGGCGATATGTACCACTTCCGGCTTTACACCCTCCTTGAGTAGCCTATCCATATCTGCTTCACAGTTTCCGGTCAGGTAATCAATAGAAGATTTACCGGAGAGAATCCGTTTCACTGCATCTTCCGATTGTTCTGAGAACGTATAAACCTGCATGCCTGTATTGGCTTCGGCCATATAGCGGGTACTTATTCCGCTGCCAGTTCCCACTTCCCACACTACAGAAGGCCGGAGATGATTAATCAGACGGAACAAGAACTTATCGACCTTTTCCCGATAATGAGGCAAAAAAGCCACCACACGTCTCAGATGATGCAATGGTGCATAGGCAATAGAATGGTAAACGTTCGTAAATGACAAACGTAATAAAAAAGAAATCGGAAGGAGAATGTACTCCGTATCCGCAACGATGCCGGAAACGACGACACCAGTTCCACCCTCTTAATATAAAATCCCCCATTTTTCGGACGCTAATATTGGTTGATAACGGGGGACAAAGATAAAATTTATAGTGGAAAAACAAAAAGGATAGTGTAATTATGATACAAAATATCCTGAATGGATGCAGAAATCATTCCGCTTCCATCCAGGATCAATATTTCATGAAAAACGTGGTTTATTTACGTTGTCCCAGTTTGTCATCCAAATACAGAATGCCAGCTGCGTCGCCACATTTTCTAAGTTTCTCTACAATGTTCTGTGCTGTAGCTTCTTCTTCTACCTGTTCACGAACATATCCCCACAAGAAATCCTGTGAAGCTTTGTCTTTTACTTCAGAAGCAACATTTACCAACTCGTCAATCAAGCTGGATACATGACATTCGTGCTTGTAAACATGTTCAAATACTTCCTGTACGCTGCCCCATCCTTGTGGAACGACATCAATTTTATCCACTTTAGCTGCACCACCGCGTTTAACCAAATAATCAGCTAAATCATAAGCATGCTGCAATTCTTCTTGTGACTGTTTACGCATCCATGAAGCAAAACCGTCGAAACCTTCTTTCTGCAAGTAGAAAGACATGGACAAATACAAGTTAGAAGACCACATTTCCGCAGTAATCTGCTCGTTGATGGCATTTTGCAATTTTTCTGAAATCATAGTTCTATGTGTTTAAGTAAGTAATTCAATATCTATGAAGTAAACCACAAAAAAGATGCCAGATAAGTTCCTGCCACATTTTTTCCAGCGAACTGACAGGATGTCACCAGACCAAGTCTATCTACGAAAGCATGCGGGCTTTTCCCCAGAAGAAACGGGACAAATTCAGCTTATCCATCCCCCAGCTATAGCAAACGAACCAATTACACAGAAACATAAGGACACACATAAAAAGAGCATCCCGGTAGGTTCAAAAGCCAATACAGGCACCAAAGGCTTCACTGCCATTGTAAATACCGGAGAAAATACTAACAGCACAAAGGTATGAGAGCCTATGTAACCCAATCCTTTTTTCAGATAATCGGGTAAATAGCGATATACTGCCAACAGAAAACTAATTACCAGATAAGTCAGAGCAGATCCGGAAAGAGTTGATTTATTCAGATTTGTCTCATCAGCAGCCAGCCATATTACAGGCAGCAAAGCCCAGAATGAAGCTGAAAAGAAAGTACGGAAGTCAAGTGAACACCGTCTTAAAGCCACTCCTGCTGTAAAGTAAAGCGCATTTATCAAAGAAAGAACTCCACAAGCTGACAATACGGCATAACATAAGGCCAGTATAATTAAGACGGAAACAGTATTGCCCCACTTTCCAGCCAATTTGTCCACCAATAAATAAACAAGCCCACACAATATCAACGTATGGAGATACCAATAGGGGCCCAAAGGATGCAAGAACAATTTATCCAGCCATAGAGAAACACTTAAATGCTCCACTGATTCACGAACCGGCAGAATAGCAGACATGATGACATAACCTGTTTCCATCACAGCGTATGGAATAAAAATCCACCACATTGTACGCAGAAACGGGCGTATTCCTTTAGCTATATTCATAACATAACCGGAAATGATCAAGAAAGCAGGCATGTGGAAAGTATAAACCAAGGATTTGGCGTATGGATATTTGTCACCTATATATACAAGATGAAACACAATCATCAATAAAATAAAAATGGATTTCAAGTAATCAAGCTCTGCAATACGATTTTTCATGGAGCATAAGAATTGATTGGTAATAAAAAAAGGTTGACTTAATCAAGTCAACCTATCTGTACCCAGACCCGGGGTCGAACCGGGATGGATGTTACTCCACTGGTGTTTGAGACCAGCGCGTCTACCGATTCCGCCATCTGGGCATTTGTTTTTCGTTTGCGTGTGCAAAGGTAAACACAATTTTCTGAATACACAAGAAAATTGCTGATTTTTATCAAAAAAATCTCT
>ENA-OPYS01000045-OPYS01000045.1-human-gut-metagenome-genome-assembly--contig:-NODE-45-length-18324-cov-1.230972_pt1 | contig 18324 bp, 20 predicted proteins | sample MGYA00242635_ERZ504478 | MGnify/ENA primary metagenome ERZ504478 (study PRJEB26092, sample SAMD00036246) | human gut metagenome | host: Homo sapiens | study: EMG produced TPA metagenomics assembly of... | reverse complement strand
GATGGAGCCGGACTTTGCTTGCGAATTCGGCAAAAATATTACGATTGGAAATGATGTCTATATTAACTTCGGATGTACGCTCCTCGATTGCGGGCAGATAACGATAGGTAACAATACGTTATTGGGGCCTAACGTAAGTATATATTCTGGCAATCATTCACTCGATGCGGCAGAGCGGATAGCGGGTGCTTTGATTCCTGAATCCATTACCATAGGCAATCGGGTCTGGATTGGAGGCGGCAGCACTGTCCTCAGCGGAGTGACGATAGGCGATGATACCGTTATCGGTGCCGGAAGTGTCGTAACTCATGACATCCCTTCGGGTGTCGTGGCAGCTGGAAATCCCTGTCGTGTATTAAGAAAAATCACGGATAAAGACAAAGTAGGTTTTCCCATATAGCAGATTGTTTCTCCATAATAAGGAAAGGCATCACGATGAGGTAATCTTCCAAAAGTGGGGTGAGTTACATATTGTCCAGTTATAAAACGAAAGGCTGTTTCAAATTACATTATTCTAATTTGAAACAGCCTTTTTACTGCTTTCTCTCAGCAAATAAATATAGGCTAAAAAAAACGCCTTTGCGTTTTAATTAAAACACAAGGACGTTTAGATTAAAACTCAAAGCGTTTGACATGAAATGTACTTGCGTTTGAGATAAAACGCACTTGTGTTTTTGGAGGAGAATAAAACGAATGAATCAATTTTACTTTTAATTTAATTAACTGTTTGAATATATATTATTTACGATAAATTCGTAGATTTGCGAAAAGTTCGTAGAAAAACTTGTTCGATATGGAAAAGCTAACTTATCAGGAAGAAGAAGCCATGCGCTTTATTTGGAACTTGGGGCCGTGTTTTGTGAAGGATGTGGTGGCATGCTATGCTGAACCTAAACCGCCTTATACCACGGTGGCCTCCATCATCAACAACCTGAAGCGGAAGGGATACCTGCAGGCAGAGAGGTTTGGTAATACTTACCGCTATACTCCTTTGGTGGCTCAGGAAGAATATACCAGCAAGTCTGTGGGCAACATTGTGTGCAATTACTTTGCCAATTCTTATAAGGAGATGGTTTCGTTCTTTGCCAAGGAGCAGAAGATTTCCAAGGAAGACCTGAATGAGATTATCAACCTGATTGAAAAACGTGAAGATAAATAAAAACTTATTTTCTATGCTATACCTTCTTCAAGTCAATGTCGGATTAATCCTGTTTTACGCGCTCTATAAACTGGTATGCACGCGGGATACCTTCTTTCGTTCCAGAAGATTTATTCTGATAGTGTCGCTTGTATTGCCATTTATCCTGCCTTTTATCGACGTACGTGAATGGCTGGAAAGCCGTGACCGCATGATTATGCTCACTCACTTTGATTACTCGGCGGTGCTGCCGGAGATTGTGGTGGGCAGTGAAGCAGTAGAAACCGGGAACCGTGTATTCGTACTGTCTGAATGGATAGGCTATCTGTATCTTGCCGGGGTAGTGGTATTGCTCGTCCGGCTTGCGGTTCAGGCATTCAGTCTGTATCGCCTCATTGTGCGTATGCCGGAAAAAGAGATAAACGGTGTCCGCATAAAATGTTTGAATGACCCTTCTGGACCGTTCTCTTTCTTCGGATGGATTTTCATGAATCCTGCCGCTGTGAAGGAAGATGAAATCAGTGAAATCCTGACGCACGAAATGGCGCACGTAAAGCAGCATCATTCTGTCGATGTACTTCTTGCCGAGATGGTCAGCATCTGCTGCTGGATGAATCCCTTTGCCTGGCTACTGAAACGCGAGGTCAGACTGAACTTAGAGTTCCTGGCCGACAGGAAAGTAATGGAGGCAGGGTTTGCTACTAAAAGCTATCAATATCACCTGCTTGGGTTGGCCTACAACCACAAGTACGGGTTATCCAATAATTTCAACTTCTCTCACCTTAAACAACGTATCATTATGATGAACAAGAAAAAATCAAATGCTACAGGGCATATCAAATATGCGCTGTTCGTGCTTCCGGCCTTTGCTCTACTCGTTGCCGGAAACATCTCCTGCTCGCAGGATGCATCACAGACGGAGGATGCAAAAGAAGAAGTTGTTGCCCCGGTAAGTCCGGAAGCAAAAGAAGCTCCCGCAGATAGTACGGCTAAAGAAGAAGTATTTATGGTTGCAGAACAGATGCCTGAATTTCCGGGAGGAATGAAGGAGTTGTTGAAATTCCTTCAGGACAACCTGAAATATCCGGAAAATGCCATGAAGAATAATGTGCAGGGACGGGTAATCGTGCAGTTTGTGGTGGAAAAAGACGGAACTCTTACCGAATTCAAGGTGGCTCGTTCTGTAGATCCGGATTTGGATGCAGAGGCTTTGCGCGTGTTGCAGACCATGCCTAAGTGGAAGCCGGGCATGCAGAGGGGGAAGATCGTAAGGGTAAAATTTACCGTACCTGTTTCCTTCAAACTTCAGTAAATTGTGTTTGAGTCCGCTTTAAAAATGGGCTGTAATTATGCTTAAATGCTTCTGAGAGAAGTTGGAATGTAATCCTGTATTTTAGAGCGGACTCATTTTTTATAGAAATATAATGTCATGAAAATCATTGTAATATTATTCTCCTCCATGTTATTGGCTCTGCCGATTTACGGACAAAATAGAGAGACGGACTATCTGCGCATGTACTGGAGAAAATGAACGCTGTAGAATCGGTAACCTATCATTGTGTGAAAAAGGCATGGGAACCGGGAGACAAAGAGCCGGTGGACAATGTGCCAAGAGAAATTTATGAGCATGTGAATCCGCAGGATACTGCTGTGGGGTATTCTTTCTTGTGTGCCTCAGATAAGGAATTCAGACAACCACTTTGGGTATATGACGGAACTGTGTTTGCTTACATAGAGAAAGAAGAAAAAGAAGTACGGATAGATGATTTCACTCAGAAAAGTCCCCTTCCATTCAGAGTTATTATGCCGCAAGCTTTTGGTTGCATGAAATCCATTCTTGAGTATGCATTGAACACTCAGGATAGCATAGTCCTCAGCTTGAAGGATGAGGGGAAAGATTATCTGATGGAATTAAGTATCCATACACCGTATCAGGTGGAGTTCTTTGGTAAAGCTTGTTACATGCCGCAGAATCCGTATATATATGATCCTACATCTATTTACAAAATCTGGATTTCAAAAGAAAAATGACATGCCTTATCGTTATCGCAGGGAGATGCAGCATAGCATCAGTGAGGATATTTGTTCCGATTTTGTGTATAATCCTTCAGGAAAGGGAAAAATTGTGGCGGAAGATTATTATCCGGCAGATTATGTGCGGCGTATAAAAGGAGAGAAGTCTCAGAAGGCGACTGTGGATATGACGGGTAAAAAAGCTCCAGACTGGCGCTTACTGATATGAAGGGTCAGAAGGTTTCTTTAAGCGGTATAAAGTCGAGGTCATCTTGTTGCAGTTCACAGGGATAGGCTGCGGACCATGTAAGATTTCGATACCTTTCTTGAATAGGTTGAAAAAAGAATATGCAGTGAACGAGCTTGAGGTGCTGGCTGTAGAAACGTGGGGAAGGTCGAAGTCGTCTTGCGAAGCCTATGTGAAAAATCAGGGAATAGAATACAGTTTTCTGACTGCCGATAAGGAAACAATAGCTAAACTTATAAATGATTATCAGGCTGGTAGCGGAGTTCCGCAGTTTTACTTGATAGGTAAAGACCGCACGATAATTGCAAAGTTCCAAGGCTATGCGGAAAAGACAACGGACACGGAGATAGAAAAGAAGATAAAAGCGAATTTGTAGACCAAAAAAACGTATTCTCCCCAATCCTTGCATTTTCTGTAGATTTTTCTATACATTTGCAGCCGTACATTTAAACAAAGAAAAAACAGATGCATCGTATCACTCCCTGTTCGCAAAAGGTCATGCTTCGGTTCCGTCGCTGGAGCCGGAAGGAATATGCTGCGTTTGTAAGTCTGCACCGCCATGTCACCATCGGACAGGTGGGACGGGGAATTGCAGATGCTTCATTGGGCAAGCAGAAAACGGCAGTGTGCGAGGGAAAGAAAACAGAAGGCATGTCATGGACTGACCTTTCAGGGGAAGATGCACTCTTTGGAAGTGGAGGACCGGGGCTTGGAGGAAGTCTATTCGAGACAGACCGGACAGAATTGTGGCGTCTGCTGGTGCCGCAAAGGGAAGAAGTGCCTGCACTGCTTTTAGATGAAATAAATAAGATAACAATAACCGGAAGGGATGTCTCCGCTTCAGGTCAAGTCTGACAGACTTAACCGAAGCGGAGACATCCCTTCTTTTTTAGGATAAATACGTATGGAAAGATTACAGAAATTAGAAGAGAAGATAAAGGAAGGGGGCATGCTTACTTCGGAAGAGGCTTTGTGGCTGCTCGAGGAAGCGCCTTTTGAGGAGCTGTGTGAGGTGGCTCACCGCATTACGGTGGCATACGCTTCACGGAAGTTTGACATGTGTTCCATCATTAATGCCAAGTCGGGTCGTTGCCCTGAAAACTGCAAATGGTGTGCCCAGTCGGTGCATCATCACACGGGTGTGGAGGAGTACGGACTAGTGAGCGAAAAGGAATGTCTGCGCCAGGCAAAGATGAACGAAGACCAGGGTGTGGCTCGTTTTTCGCTGGTGACCAGTGGTCGTCGGCCTCGGCGGGAGAGGTAGAGAAACTTTGCAAGCACTTTGCATACCTTCGGGCGCACAGTAAGATTGAATTGTGTGCGTCGTTAGGACTGGCTACGGAAGAACAGCTTGCGGCCTTGTATCGTGCCGGGGTGAGCCGTTATCATTGCAACCTGGAAACGGCGCCTTCGTTCTTCCCGACCTTGTGTTCCACGCATACGCAGGCACAGAAGATAGAAACGCTCCAGGCAGCTCGTCGGGCGGGCATGGACGTGTGCAGCGGAGGCATCATCGGCATGGGAGAAACGCCGGCCCAGCGGGTGGAGCTGGCACTGACTTTGCGGGAACTGGAGGTACAGTCCATCCCGTTGAACCTGTTGCAGCCCATCAAGGGAACGCCGTTGGAACACGCAAAGCCGCTGACGGCGGAAGAGGTGCTGCGTACGGTGGCTATGTTCCGCATGGTGAACCCGACGGCTTTCCTTCGCTTTGCCGGAGGGCGTTCGCAGTTGAGTGAGGAGACGGTGGACCGTGCGCTGTATGTGGGAATCAATTCGGCCATTGTGGGGATTTGCTGACTACCCTTGGCTCAAAAGTAACAAAAGACAAAGAACGTATAAAGGAGGCAGGATATGAATTGTGAGAAATTGTTTGATGAATTTGACCGGAACCATTTGTGGCACCCGTATACCTCAACTTCAAACCCGCTGCCCACTTATAAGGTGGAACGGGCACAGGGTTGTATCTTGACGCTGGCCGACGGTACGGAACTGATTGATGGCATGTCATCGTGGTGGTGTGCTGTGCATGGATACAATCATCCGGTGTTGAACCAGGCAATAGAAGAACAGCTTCACCGGATGTCACACGTGATGTTCGGGGGACTGACACACGAGCCGGCTATCGAATTGGGAAAGGAATTGCTGAAAATCGTGCCTCCCAGCATGGAATACATTTTTTATGCCGACAGTGGGTCGGTGGCTGTGGAAGTGGCCTTGAAGATGGCGGTGCAATATCAGTTTGCGGCAGGTCATCCGGAGAAAAATAATTTCGTGACCATCCGTTCGGGCTATCACGGCGATACGTGGAACGCCATGTCGGTATGCGACCCGGTGACGGGCATGCACAGCCTGTTTGGTTCGGCCCTTCCGGTGCGTTATTTTGTACCTTCTCCGCAGTGCCGTTTTGATGCCGAATGGGATGAGAAGGACATCGAGCCCTTGCGGGAAGTCATCAAGCAGCATCACGGTGAGCTGGCGGGACTGATTTTAGAGCCGATAGTGCAGGGGGCCGGAGGCATGCGTTTCTATCATCCGCAGTATTTGCGGGAGGCGGCACGCCTCTGCCGGGAGCATGGTATGCTCCTGATTTTTGACGAGATTGCCACAGGCTTCGGACGTACGGGGAAATTGTTTGCATGGGAACATGCGCAGGTGGAACCGGACATTATGTGTATCGGTAAGGCACTGACAGGAGGGTATATGACCTTCTCGGCAGTGTTGGCTTCGGCAAAGGTAGCCGACTGTATTTCTTCCAAGGAGCCGCGTGCGTTCATGCACGGTCCTACGTTTATGGGCAACCCGCTGGCTTGTGCCGTGGCACTGGCTTCCGTGCGTCTGTTGTTGTCGTCAGGCTGGCAGGAGAAGGTGCGCCGCATCGAAGCACAGTTGAAAGAAGAACTGGCACCGGCGGCTTCGTTGCCGCAGGTGGCCGATGTCAGGGTACAGGGTGCCATTGGAGTTATTGAAACCAAGAAGCCGGTTGACATGGGCTGGATGCAGCGTCGGTTTGTGGAAGAAGGTATCTGGGTACGTCCGTTCGGACGGCTGGCCTATATCATGCCGCCTTTCATCATTCGTCCGGAAGAACTGACGAAACTGACGAGCGGTTTGTGCAAGATTGTCGGCGAAATGCCGGAATAAAAACAAAGGAGGTAAATCATGGAAAATGAAATACAACCCGGACTGGACGGAGATTTTCAGCTGGAACTGGATAAGCTGGAGGCGTGTGGCAACCTGCGTGTGTTGCCGGAAACCTGCAGCGACGGGAAATGGATTGAGGCCGGTGGACGGAGGATGTTGAACCTGTCGTCGAATGATTATCTGGGACTGGCTTCGGACAAGGCGTTGCGTGAGGAATTTTTGCAGACGGTGAAGGAAAGGGATTTGTGCTTTTCTTCCTCGTCCTCGCGGTTGCTGACGGGTAACTTCCCAGCCTATCGGGAACTGGAATCGCTGTTAGCTTCGTTGTTTGGAGCGGAGAGTGCACTGGTGTTCAGCAGCGGGTATCACATGAATACGGGAATTCTTCCGGCGGTGACCGATGCAAACACGCTGATTTTAGCTGACAAATTAGTACATGCGAGTCTGATTGACGGCATCCGCTTGTCGGCGGCTAAGTGCATCCGTTACCGTCATCAGGACTATGCGCAGTTGGAGAATCTGCTGGCCAAGCATCACGGCGAGTATCACCGGATTATTGTGGTGACCGAAAGTGTGTTCAGTATGGACGGTGACGTAGCTTCGCTCGACCGGCTGGTGGAACTGAAGCGTCGTTATACCAACGTGATGCTGTATGTAGACGAGGCGCACGGCATTGCCGTACGGGGCCAGCGAGGACTGGGGGTAGCCGAGGAACAAGGTTGCCTGAAGGACATCGATTTCTTGTGCGGTACCTTCGGCAAGGCGATGGCTTCCGTGGGAGCGTATGTTGTGTGCCGGAAGGTGATACGCGATTACCTGGTGAACCGGATGCGCACGTTGATTTTTACCACGGCTTTGCCACCTATCAATGTGGCATGGACGCGCTTTGTCTTGTCGCACCTGGAAGATATGCAGGCACGGCGGGAGCACCTGGCTAAAATCTCAGCGAGCCTGCGGACGGCTATCCGTGAGAGTGGGGTGGAATGTCCGTCGGAAAGTCACATTATTCCTTTGGTAGTAGGAGCCAACGAGAAGGCCATCTGGAAGGCCTTGCAGATGCAGGAACATGGCTTTTATGTGTTGCCGGTGCGTCCGCCTACTGTACCCGAGGGAACAGCGCGGTTGCGTTTCTCGCTGACTTCGCTGATTGAAGAAGAGGAAATGGCACGGTTGTGCCATGAAATGAAAGCATGAAAACAGAAAGAAATTAAGATATGAAACAACGGTTTATCAAGAAGGAAGGAAATTCCACATTGCTGCTCTTCTTTGCCGGATGGGGCTCGGACGAAAAACTGTTTGCCGGACCGGTACAGGAAGGATGTGACTGCCTGTTGTGTTTCGACTATAAGGATTTGGATTTTGACTACAGTCTGCTGGAGGGCTACCAAGAGATACGGGTCATGGCCTGGTCCATGGGGGTATGGGTAGCCTGCCAGACGTTGGCCGGAAAAGAATATCCTTATGGGATGAAGCTGGCAGTGAACGGTACGCCTTTCCCTATTCACGATACAAAAGGCATTCCTGAAGCCATCTTTCAGGGAACCCTGGAGAATTTCTCGGAACCGGTGCTGATTCGTTTCCGTCGGCGGATTTGCGGGTCGGCCGCACAGGTGAAGACATTCCTGTCGCATCATCCTTATCGGGAGGTAGACGATTTGCACCAGGAGCTGGCGGCTTTGTGGACGGCCGTAAAGGCTCGTCCGGCTGTGGAGTGGACTTGGGACAAGGCGATTGTCGGGACGAACGACAAGATATTTCCACCTCATAACCAGCGCAAAGCCTGGCAGGAAGTGGCCGTGGAAGAAGTGGATGCGGAACACTATGACGAGGAGTTGTTCCGTGAGTTGCTGAACGGAGAAAGTCGCTTATGGACAAGGTCCTGATTAGTCGGCGCTTTGCTAAGGCCGTGGGAACTTACCTGGATAAGGCCGACGTGCAGCGTTACGTGGCATCCCGGATGGCGGAACTGACCGGGCGTTACATTCCTTCGGACATACAAGAACGGGTACTGGAAATTGGTTGCGGTACGGGTATGTTTACGCGGATGTACTTGCAGCAGGCTGCACCGGAAGAAATGTGGCTGAACGACCTTTGTCCGGAAGTGGAACCTTATCTGGCAGATGTGCTGGGTGAAAAGGTGCATTTCATGGTGAAGGATGCAGAGACATTAGCCTTTCCGGAAGGACAGGACCTGATTGTATCGTGCTCGGCGGTGCAGTGGTTTGAAGATTTGCCACGTTTCTTTTCAGGATGCCGGAAGTTGTTGCATGAAGGGGGATACCTGGCTTTCAGTACCTTTGGTCCTCATAATACGGAGGAGGTGGCGACACTGACTGCGGCGGGATTGTCGTATCCGTCGCTGGAGGAACTGAAAGAGATACTGGCGGCACGCTATGAGGTAGTATATGCCCACGAGGAACAGTTGCGCCTGTCATTCTCTTCCCCCTTGGAAGTGTTGAAGCATTTGAAGGAGACTGGAGTGACAGGCACGGCTGCACAACCATGGACACGCGGCAGGTTGCAGGAGTTCTACCGGAATTATACGAAACAATTTTCGGATGAACGTGGAAAGGTGTACCTGACCTTCCATCCTATTTATATGATATGTAGAAAATAAAAACGTTATGAGTATGAAAAAGAATGTATATTTTGTCAGCGGTATAGATACTAATATCGGAAAGAGTTATGCCACGGCTTACCTGGCCAAGACCTGGAATGAGCGGGGCATCCGTACCATTACGGAGAAACTGATTCAGACGGGGAATACGGACATGTCGGAAGACATCGAACTGCACCGCCGGATTATGGGTACCGGCTTGTTGCCGGAAGATAGGGAACGATTGACCATGCCGGAGATTTTTTCTTATCCCTGTTCTCCGCATCTGGCAGCGGAGATAGACAAGCGTCCGATTGATTTCGACAAGATTGAACGTGCCACTCAAACACTGAGTGAACGCTATGATGCGGTGTTGCTGGAAGGGGCCGGAGGACTAATGGTTCCGTTGACCCGTGAACTGCTGACCATCGACTATGTGGCACAGAAGCAGTATCCGCTGGTGTTCGTCACTTCTGGTCGCCTGGGAAGTATCAACCACACCTTGCTGAGTCTGGAAGCGATGACGCGTCGGGGCATCCGTCTGCACACGCTGGCTTACAACCTCTTCCCGGAAGAAGATGATGAGATTATTCGTCGCGATACGGAGGAATACATGCGCGACCTGTTGAAACGGGAATATCCGGAAGCAGAGTTTGTGGTAGTTCCGTTTTTGGGTACTAAATAAATAGGCCGGTGAAACAAGGATATTATCACGTGATGGCCATTGCCGTGGTCGTGGTGTGGGGACTGACCTACATCTCGACCAAGGTACTGATTCAGCAGGGGTTGCATCCGCATGAGATTTTCTTCTACCGTTTCCTGGTTGCCTATGCGGGTATCTGGCTGATTGCTCCCCGTCGGCTACTGGCAAACAGTTGGAAGGAAGAAGGCTTGTTGGCTTTGGCCGGTTTCTTTGGCGGCTCGCTTTATTTTTATACGGAGAATACGGCTTTGGGACTGACGCAGGCTTCGAACGTGGCGTTTCTGCTGTGTACGGCCCCATTGCTTACGCCTTTCTCTCGGCGGCATTTTATAAAGAAGACCGTTTGACCCGACGGTTACTGATGGGCTCTATGCTGGCCCTTTGTGGGGTGGGGCTGATTGTGTTCGGTGGGAAGGAGGGTTTGAAAGTCTCTCCTGCAGGCGATTTGCTGACGTTATGTGCTGCCTTCTCGTGGGCTTGCTATAGTTTGGTCATTCGTCGCTTGTCCGGACGTTATCCGGTGTCGTTTATCACCCGGAAAGTGTTCTTTTATGGGGTACTTACCATTCTGCCGTTATTTGCCGTATTTCCTTTCCGGCAGAATACGGCCATCTTGTGCCGTCCTGAAGTGTGGTCGAACCTGTTGTTTCTGGCTCTGATAGCTTCGTTGGTTTGCTTTGTGGCCTGGAACGTGGCACTAAAGAAAATAGGGGTGCTGCATACTTCCAATTATATTTACCTGAGTCCGCTGGTCACCTTGGGAGCTTCCATACTGATTCTGGGAGAAGGACTGACCTTATGTTCGGCAGTGGGTGCAGTCTGCATTCTGTGTGGCGTGTACTGGGCGGAAAAAAGGAAATGAAGCATACAGATGCTGGGAGAAGTTTAGGGAAATCCCTACCTCGAAATAGGGATTTCCTGCTTGATAGGGAAAAATATCTTCCTAATTTTGTATCAGAATAAAAAGGTAGAACCGTTAAATGATATAATTATGATGAAGGTGAAAGTATTTGCTTCGTTGATGTTGGCTGGCTTGCCATTCGTTTTGGCAGCCCAGAGTAACGACGACCTTTACTTCGTTCCCAAGAAAAAAGCGGAAACGAAGAAGGAGACCGTAGCGGCCCCGAAGCAGAATAGTCAGGGGACAACGGTGTATTCCACATCGGCTACTTCCACGCCGGTAGTAGTGAAGGATGTGGCTGGAAATACGCGTGATGTAGACGAATACAACCGTCGGTACACATCGCGTGAGAACACGTTCTCTATGCAGAACGATACGCTTTACATTCAGGAAAAACCGTATAGCGAACGGGGAGAGTGGGTGAACGGATTTGAAGGTACGCAGGATGACTACGAATATGCCATGCGTATTGTCCGTTTCCGTAGTCCGCGCTATGCCATTCCGGTAAGCAGTCCGCTGTATTGGGACGTAGTGTATGGAGCTTTCCCGTCATGGGACTGGAACGTATACGATGATGGACTCTATGCTTACGTATTCCCGACTTACAGCAATCCGCTGTGGTGGGACTGGAGATGGAACTGGAGCATTGCCGGACCAAGATTCAGCTTTGGTTGGGGATGGTCTTCTCCATGGTATTACAGTAGCTGGTACTCTCCATACTGGTATGGTGGTTACTGGGGTGGCTATTGGGGAGGCTACTGGGCTGGTTACTGGGGACCGGGATGGCATCATCATCACCCGTACTATCCGTCGTATGGATGGGGAGGAGGATGGCATGGTCATTCTTACACCTACAATAACCGTCGTGCGGAAAATGTGGTGCGAAGAGGCACGGTAGGTTCAGCATTCGATCGTAATGGACGAACCGGAGGTCGTGTTGTGAGTGGCCTTGATCGAAACGGTAGAACGGGAGGTCGTGTGGTAAGCGGTACGAATGGAGTACGCTCTGTACGTCCGGATGATGCTTCAAGAGTACGTAGTACGGGGGTGAGATATACCCGTCCGTCACAAAGCGTAGGTGAATCTACTTATTCTCGTCCAAGCAGTACCCGTCCGAATTCTTATCGAAATACTGGAGCATTTGACCGGATGAATCAGAATAACAGCAATCGGATGAATGGATTTGATAATTCACGGACAAATTCTTCTGTAAGAACCAATCGGGTTGATTTTGGTGGAGGAAGTTATCGTACGACAATAAGTGGCGGTGGAGGTTCTTCCAGCAGAGGAGTCAGTACCGGTGGTGGTGGCGGTGCACGCAGAAGATAAAGTGAATGTAAAATGGAAAAGAGTATGAAAAAAAGATATATGTATGCAGTGGCTTGTTCATTGTTGTGGAGTGCACAAGCTATGGCACAGACTGCGTATGATGCGGTGCGTTATGCTGGTGATGAATTAAACGGTACAGCCCGTTTTGGTAGGTATGGGAGGAGCATGGGAGCTTTGGGAGCGGATATTTCCACTATTGGAACAAATCCGGCTGGTATTGGCTTGTTTAGAGGACATGGATTTATCTACTTCTTTTGGTATGAATAGTACGAAGACAGAGAGTGATTTTGGCGGGAGTATGATGAATGATAAACGAAACAAGGCTTCATTTGATCAGATTGGTTTTGTGTATTCCACAAAAATTGGTAACCGTACGACGCTTCGTTACTTGAACTTTGGCTTTAACTATCATAAAAGTCGTAATTTTAACAAGCTGTTTGCTGCAGGTGGAATGCTTGGTGGGCTTTCTCAAACACAGCAGATGGCCAATATGATGGATTTATATTCTATTAAAGAAATAGATAACATCTATAATTACGGTGCAGAAGGTTCGGGAAATCTTTCCAATCCATATTATAATGTGGATTATCCATTTTTAGGCATAATGGGTGTTCGTACAGACTGGTAGGAATAGGAACTTTCTCCAATGATAAAGGAGAAGCTTATCAGAGAACGATTGGATGGAATGGAAATTCCAATGGCTTCCGTAGTCGGGAAGAAGGTGGAATCAATGAGTATGATTTTAATGTGGCCTTTAATGTGGAGGACCGAATGTATTTCGGTATCACTTTAGGTGTAAATGATGTGAATTATACTCGTAGTACCTATTATACGGAAGACATTTATGATGGTGGACATTCTGGATTTTATGAATTGCAGAATGCCTATCGTACGGAAGGAACAGGGATTAATCTGAAGCTTGGTGCGATTTTTCGACCGATAGAAGAGTCTCCATTCCGTTTTGGGTTGGCCATTCATACGCCTACATGGTACTCGTTGACGGATACGTACTCTTCCAACCTTTATTCTAAACTAACTTACCAGAAGGAGGATGGAACAATGTTAACTCCGTTAGAATTTGTGGAAAAGACAGTAAGTTATGTGGGAGATATAGTACAGGATTATCGTCTGATAACACCATGGAAGTTCAATGTCAGTGCAGGAACTACTTTAGGAGGTATCATGGCTTTGGGTGCGGAATATGAGTATGCTAATTTCGGCTCTTCCCGTTTGTATTATAATGACGGAACTCCAATGGATAATCAGAATGAATACACTAAATCTACGCTGAAAGGTCAACATACGTTGCGTGTGGGAATGGAAACTCGTATATCTTCAGCTTTTAGTGTGAGAGCAGGTTACAATTATTCAACATCGGCTTTTAAGGATGGAGCATACAAGTCGTTGAATGCAAATGATATGCGTACGGATACAGAATATACCAATGATTTGGCCCGTAATACGGTAACTGTAGGTTTGGGTTACAGAAGTAAGTGGTTTTATACCGACTTGGCTTATAAATATGATGTATACAAGTCTGATTTTTACGCATTCAGTGATGAGGCTTTGCAAGCTACAAAAGTAACCAACGAACGTCATCAGTTATTGTTTACGCTGGGCGTCACTTCTAGAAGTTCATTGTGTTTGTTTTATTTAATATGGGAGTTGCTTTTATTCACTGGGGCAACCCCCTTTTTTATTCCTTTTTTTTCACGGTATTCTTTCTTCTTCCAGAAATTGAATCCCATGTAAATGCGCAGGCTTCCGAAAGAATTGGTCATAGAGAAAGTGGGTTTCCGGTAGTCGTATGTGTGAAGTACGAGAGAGGATCCGACATAGTATTTGCTGTTGTTCCAAGTGATGCCTGCACGCGTAATCAGGTCGAAATTGATGTCTCTTATCCATTGTGCCCAGTCAGTTCCGCTTTGGGTGGGCTGGTCGTTGATACGTGCCTTTTTATAGGCTATGGCCGGAAGAAGAGAGATGTTCAGCAGACAGTTTCTGGCAAACACCCAGTTATAGCCGTAGCCCACGCTGAGGTTGTAGTCGGTGTAGCGCAGGCTGTGAAATTTCAGGGAGGGGCTGAGCTGCTGTTGCATTTTCTTCGGGCAATTGTGTATGGTCGAAGGAAATGTTATGCTGGGAATAGGAGAATCCGGCCAGCAGGGAACCGCAGCTTTTCCGCTGGTTGGTCGACTGGCTATAGGCTGCAGGATAGGAAAATCGCTTGTGGTTGAAAATCCAGTAGGCATTCAGTCCTTTGATGTTGCTTTGAAACCGTTGAATTGTGTGTTCGTATAGCTTTGGACTCAGGTTAAACTTTTCATAGGAAGACAGCTTGAAGTCGCTGCCTGTTTTCCGGTAATACAAGTCTACACCAAATTTAGCGCTGTATAGATTGAATACAATTTCTTTTCGGGGAGCTTTTTCCTTCCCTTTGCCGATAAGGTCTTTGATGTCGAAAGAAAGTCCTAAAAAGATCCATCTCCAGCCGAAATAGACTCCTAGCTTAGTATTGATGTTCGGGGCAAAGTTCAGACTTTGTCCGTCGTTACTTCCCAATCGGTAATGTTCATACCAGGAGCTTTGCTCCAGCATGAAAGCCAGGTTGTATTTGTTGGGAGAAATGTAGGTGGTATCTATGGTGTTCAGTTTGGCACTGGCTTTCTTGATTTCTTCTCCAGTAAATTTAATGGAACGGACAATGCCGTCGGTCAGACTGCTTAATGACAGTCGGGGAGAAGCCACAGGAGCCGGTTTATTGATTGACATGCTGTCTTTCTTCTCTATCTGAGCCATGGTGTGCGTTGGATAGAGAAGGAGTATAGACAGTATGGTCAACAAGGAGAGTGGTTTCACCCCAAATAATAATGTATTGGTTAAAGTTTGTTCAGAATTCGGTCCATTACCCAGTTGGTAGGAGTGGCACTGACACCGTCGCAGGTGCAGACTGCCTTTCCTTGCAGATGCTCTACTACCGCTTTAATCAATGGAAGCTGTACATGAGGAGGGTTGGGAGGCAGGATTTCTTCACGTCCGCGTTCCGTATGCAGGGCTATCGGGTCGTAGGTGAAGACGGAGAAGCAAATCATGCCTTTGTCTCCGATAATCTCAATACGGTCTTCCTTGGCGGAGTCGTGGGCTACAAAGCACCAGGAACCTGAGCCCGGCAGACCGGAGTCGAACTTGAAGCAGGCACTGATTGTATCTTCTGCTTCATACAGTCCGCCACGGTTGGATTTGTAGCCTTCTGCTTCGAGAATGCATCCGAACATGTCCTGCAATAAATCGAGCTGATGGGGGGCAAGGTCGTAGAAATAACCTCCACCTGCAATATCGGGTTGCACACGCCACGGCAAATTCTTGGTGTTGTAGTCGAGTGCACGTGGGGGCTGTGCAAAACGAATCTGCACATTGATAACGTTGCCTATTTCGCCTTCTTCCACTAACTGACGGACTTTTTGAAAGTAGGGCAGGTAGCGGCGGTAATAGGCTACGAAGCAAGGCACTCCGGTCTCTTTCGAGATACGGTTGATACGTGCGCAGTCTTCATAGCTGGCAGCCATCGGCTTCTCGATATACACCGGTTTGCCGGCCTTCATCGCCATGATGGCAAATGTGGCATGTGAAGAAGGAGGAGTAGCGATGTAAATGGCATTCACATCTTCGTCTCCAATCAATTCTTGTGCGTCGGTGTACCATCGGGGTATCTGATGGCGTATGGCGTAGGATTTGGCTTTTTCTTCGTCGCGGCTCATGACGGCAACCACCCGTGAGCCTTCTATCATGTTAAAAGCGGGTCCGCTTTTCTTTTCGGTGACTTCACCGCATCCGATGAATCCCCAGTTTACTTTATCCAGTTTGATCATAGATGAGTGGTTTTAGTGAAAGTATTTTTTATATAATTTCTGATAGTCTTCGCTTTTCATGTACTCGTCGAGCCATTGGTTCAGGCTGTCGAGTAGGATGGGAGAATGTTTGGCTACTCCCCATGCGTAGAATTGGGTGAAACTGATGTCTGTATCAATATCCAGGTTGGGATATAGGTGCATATTGGCCTTGGCAATATTTTCGTCGCACACGGCATAGTCAATGTCACCTCCAGAAACCATGGCCATGAGTTGTTCAGGGCCGTATTGTTCTATCTCCTGAATATAGATGGTGTCGGCTATCTCGCTGATGAGGTTGTGAAGACGCAGCAGGGCAGGAGAGCCTTTGACCACGTGCAGGGTTTTGTGTCCTAACTCCAGCTGGTTGTGTATGTACAGACTGTCTTTCCCTTCTTCCGGTTTGCGCTGTACCAGTACCTGTTTGCTGAGCAGCAAAGTGTGACTGAAGAGAAGGGAGTCTTTGGAGCGGGTAGTCACGGTCGTTTCCGTAGCAATCAGGTCGTACTTCCCTTTGTTGAGGCCTTTCAACCGTTCCTCAAAGCTCATTTCTGGAGTGACTTCCAGTCGCAGGTTCTTGGCCTGTGCAAAGACATTCAGCAGTTCGTAGTCAAAGCCGGACAGACTGTCCTTGTCGGCATGATAGCTGATGGTGTTGTATTCCGTTACCGCACGGAGGATACCTGAGTCGATGATTTCCGGATAATCGCGCGGTGTGAACTTCGGTTCTTCTTCATGGTGTGAACAGAGCCGGAGTATGGCGACAAGAATAATCAATCCGCCTGTCAGGTATAGAATTTGGTTTCTCTTCATAGGCAGAGAATTAATCAAAGAAGTTCCATGAGAGTCCTACTTTCAGGATACGCGGGTTGAGCGGATAGTGCGGAGCCAGGAAGTAGCTCTTTTCTCCCGTGCGCTGCAGCAGGTTATACATCTGCACGAAGATACGCGTACGTTTCAGGTGCAGGTTGATGTATCCGTTGATGAGAGGGTATCCGCCAAGTTTGTAGCGTGTATCCGGATTTTGCAGGTAGAACTGTCCGATAGCCGGAGCATAGTCGGGTGCGTAATATTGTGTGAAGTACCGCATGTCGGCTCCCATTTCAATGCTCAACACCTTTTTGGCCAGTCCGAACCGGATGTATAGGTCGTGATAGAGCACAAGTTCCGGCAAGGGAAGTACGGTTTCGTTACTGGTCTTTTGGTAGGTGATTTCATTGTCTAAGTGAAGGATGCCCAACTTGAAGTCCTGACGCAGGCTGGCACTGAACACCTGGATGTTTCCGGAATGCTGGCGTACGGCCATGTCGTTCTTGTAGCTGACTACATCGTTGGCGTTGGTATATTTCACTGAAGCATTGTCCAAGTACGTATAGTTGGTGATATTTTCTACTCCTGCCTTCAACTGTGTCCGCCAGCGGTCGATGCTCAGCTTTCCTTCAATGCGTGTACGCATGATTTTACTCAAGTCATTGTCCCACCAGTAATGTTTGGAGTGGAAGTGACGGTAGTAGAACGTAGGATTCAGGTTCTTGATATAGGCATTGGCTTCCAGACGTACGGTGTCGTTGAATAGGCGGAAGTTCAAGTCACCTTGTCCTTCTACACTGAACTGTCCGGCATCTTCTCCAATCATGGCTATTTCACCCAACACATTGTAGTGCAGTGTCTTTCCCTGTGATTTGATAAGCTGGCCTCCGATAGACAATACATTTTCCTTGTGAGTTGTCGGAATGCGTCGTCCGGGTGTGCCGGTAATGGTATCTGTCAGCGTAAAGTTACGATGTTCAAAGCTGGCAAAGACGGTCAGTCCGGCTTTGGCCCATTTGTTGAATCCTTCCCGCAGGGCAATGCCGACGGTGTTCTTGATAGAGAAGTTTTTGGTGATGTCCAGTGAATCCTTTCCCAGGTAGTTATGTTCAAAGTATTCTTCATTCTGGTCAACGTCATAAGACACGTATTTTCTGCGGTTGATGTCTACGTTGACGGTATGAATGAAGCTGGTTACCGGTACGAATACTTCTTTGGTAATCGTATCGTTTTCAGTCGTTTCATCGCGATAGAATCCCAAGTTATACCGATGAGTCAGAAAGGCATGGTATCCGGTATTGTTGTTCCAGATATTCGACAGATTGGTCGGGATAGAATACGTTTCGTAGGTCCGGTTTCCTTCGGCCATCTCCAGCGGGTTGGTGATGTAGCGGTCGTCCGTGATACCTCCGTTTTCAGCCACCTTCAGGTTTTCATTAATAAAGCTGAAATGCATGTCGTATTGGTCGCCGTGATAGTAGGCAAAGAGATTACCGTTGAACAGTGCCGTCGACTGGCTGTCGTATTTTCCTCGTCCGTAGGTGTAGTCAATGTCG
>ENA-OPYS01000044-OPYS01000044.1-human-gut-metagenome-genome-assembly--contig:-NODE-44-length-18652-cov-0.960270_pt1 | contig 18652 bp, 18 predicted proteins | sample MGYA00242635_ERZ504478 | MGnify/ENA primary metagenome ERZ504478 (study PRJEB26092, sample SAMD00036246) | human gut metagenome | host: Homo sapiens | study: EMG produced TPA metagenomics assembly of... | reverse complement strand
GGAACCATTTGGCACAAGACGCAATAGAATTTCATTACTACTACAATTACTTGCAAACTTTAACTGGTCTATCTCATACCATAGTCTTAAAAAATCGTTCATTATCAGCGGTCGAAAGTCCTTGTTTAGGATATTCTATATCCCCAATTTTTTTGCTGCAAAGTCTTAAGCATATTGTGACTTGTCGAATAAGCAATCGGTTGCCTGGTATAATTGAAAATTGACTTTGTTGCGCACAAAACACTGATTCTCCGGCCAAAAATGCCTGCTCTCTAACTTCTGATGTTTCAACATCGCCTTGCTTTTTATAGAGACGATAATATATGCCTGTATAATTTGACATACATTTTTTACATATTACAAACGCCGTTGTTCCAAAATCAGATCCAAAAATTCCTCTTCCCGGATGGATTAAGCTTAAAATACAGTCTTCAGACAATAGTATTTGGCGGAGTTTTTCATAAGTAGGAAGAAACATCCAGACGGGAATGTTAATCATTGACATCATTCCATTTTGCAATAGCATATCCATCGTTTTTTCCATAAAAACCGTACTCATATCAGCTTTGCTATTTGGATATTGCTCTTTGATAAAAGTATTCAGTTTGCCATCAAGTTTATTAGCACCTGCATACGGCGGATTCGTAACAGTTATCCAATACTTCCGTGCCATGGTCTCCCCAATGTTGATAAGTCGATTCAGCTGCTCGGCGGTATCTTCCACACCTACGCTGTCCATACTGATCTGACCGGCGGTATCTTCCGCTGCCACAAACTGGCGCAGCAAATCCCAATTGTAGCTCTCCACATTCAGGATAGAGCCATACTCCTTGGCATCGGTCAGGGTGTCCAGCAGACCTTCCAGCTGCATCTTGGCGGCGTTCTTCTCAATATCGTCCATCCCTGCGCCGAAATATTTCAGGTGCGCACGGTTGATTCTGTTGCTCTCCTGAATGGCATAGACATGGCAGCTGTTTTCACCGTTCAAAATACGGCGGTTGTACTGCCGTGCTTTCATCATCACGGCAAAATACGCCAGCTGATAGGCACGGTCATCAATGTCCAGACCGTAGATGTTATGTTCCAGAATGCTCTTTGCAGCATCACGCTGGCTGTAACCAGCACTCTCGTAAATCTGCATCAGCACATCAAAGGCGTATACGAGGATATGGCCGGAACCCATACAGGGGTCGATGAGCTTGATATCTTCCGGATTCAGTGCAGCGTACTCTTTGCGAATTTCTGCCAGTTTTACCTGCACCTCTGGCTCCTGCTGTGCCTCTTCCAGATAGTATTTCCAGTTTTCTTTCAGGTCGCAGTCCGGGTGTCCTTCCACCCACAGACGGCCCAGGCTGTTCTCCACCATGTAACGAACGATCCAGTCCGGGGTGAACAGCTGAGTCACAGCAGGGATTTCCTCTTTGGTGATCTTACCGTTCTTGGCAAATGCAGCGGCCTTCGGCTCGGTATTGTAATACTGGTACAGCCAGCCGATAATCTCCACCTGACCACCGCGCTCGATGTTGAAGTCATCCTCCGGGATATCGTGAATCAGGTGATAGACTACACCATCCTGGTCAATAACGGACAAGCTGAGCAGCAGCTCGGTGTAGTTCTTTGTCTTTTCAAACAGCGCAGGCAGAATCTCGTTCAGGGCGTTGCACTGTTTCAGGAACAGGATGCGGAACACTTCGTCCAGCTTGTTGTCCTGCTTCAGCTGGAAAATCTGAGCTTCTTCCTCCGCAGTGAGGGAAGCTCTGCGTCAAACGGTGTTGTGACCAGATCCGGCTCCAGCTTACCGCTCTCGGAAGAAAGAACCCGGATATGGGAAGGTAGATAGTCATTGACCTCCATGAAACGGATGGCGATCAGGCGGTTAAACCATGTATAGGCACCTCCTCGATCACATACTGATATGCGGTTTTGTAGTCGGTATCCTTTTCCTTCTGCTGGATGACCTCTATCAGCTTGTCACGCTGCCGCACGGCCTCGCCGGAAATCGAATACGGTTCTGCAGTGCCGATATCGAAGAACTGAGTGCCGCCGAAGCTCTGCGGCAACGGCTTTGCAATGCCGTCCTCCGTAATACCGATCAGGCGGGCATCATAGCTGACATCTGCAATCAGCTTATTCCGCGCCCAGATCGCAAAATTCTTTATGGCTGTCTTGTTCATGGAGCCAATCCTCCTGTCATTTATAGTTCAATGTTGACGATTGTATCTTCGTCCATCTCTTTCAGCAGGTTTTCGCGCAATGCAGCAAGGTATTTATCAACATCATCCTTGCTCTCCAGCCGCCACGATGCAGTCTTGGCAACCGTCTTGATGGAAACATTCTTCGTGGTGCGCACCTTATATACCGGCTGCGGTTCTGCCACCTTTTCTGCCGGTTTCACGGTCTCGCCGCGCTTTTCCGCCTCTTCTTCCTGACGCTTACGCTCTGCCTCGGCCTTTGCCGCTGCCTCCTGCACAAGACGGATATCTTCTGCGTTCATCTCGTTGAGCAGGCGCAGCTTCAATGCCTCCGCCTTATCTGCATAGCTGCGCAGAGTGGAGACATTGTTGCAGTGCTCCGCACCGTCCATGATCTCCTTAAACAGTTCCAGATAACGGTTAAACTTTGCATCTTTATAGGGCTTGGTGTTCAGCACTTCAAAGACACGGTTCCGATCCTGATTGATGGAATCCTTGACCGGCTCTGCCTGCTCTTCCAGAATGCGCATATAGCAGTTCATAAACTTCTCTCGCAGCTCCGGCAGCTTCGGAATCTCCTTGTAGGGCTTCGCCATCCGGACGATGGTGCGCATCTTGGCCACCACGTCCTCCAGTTCTGCATCCACGATGTAGGTCTTACTGTCCTCGTAGATATTCAGCATATCCAGCGCACGAGTGAAGATGGTCAGCTGTTCACTGCCAAAGAAATCACGGACTGGCTCATAGTCCTCACCAAAATCCATCAGATCATCCTGTGCATCGAATACGGTCTTAAAAGAATTCCAGCGGTGCCTGAATCTGCACCAGTGCGGAAAGCCGCTTCTTGCCCTTTTCCAGAATTTCTTTTCCGGGATAGCGTAATTCTCATATTTCGGTTCCAGCCGCTCAATCTCAGTGATCCGATTCTCACAATAGTGCTGGAAGTTCTTCATAATGGTATCTTCGTCATCGGCAGGCGGTGCCACCTTGAACAGCTCTTTCATCACGGTGCGAACGGCCTTTTTCTGGTTTTCCGGCACCCGGACGCGCACTTCCGTCAGCAGCTTATCCACGAACTGCTTCTTCGTGATGTAGCCGATGATTTCCTCTTCGGAACGGTTGTTCAGATTGACGCTCTCACCGTTGACCGTAAAGGACAGATCTCCACGCTTAAAGAGACGTGCCACCAGCCAATGGATGTCATCTTCCACAAAGCCATAGGGTGCTTTCATAAAGCGATCCTTGATGGTTTTCATAGAAGTTTTCATGTGCATCCGAGAGTTGCCTGCCACAAATTGCAACACATCATCCAGCGCGTGGACATTGGATTCTCCGGTATCTCCCAGCGACAGCGACAGCTGGTTGCTGGTCTTGAACATCTTCCGGATATCTGCTTCGCCCATCGCTGCGTCAATGTAGGACAGCTTATGGTAAACCGTCTGCACCAGTCGGCCTATAGCCTCGTTGATGCGGCTGGTCACTTCCTTACCGGAGGTGTGCAGCACATCGCCATTGACATAGATGGTAGCCTCTTTCATAGCTTCCGTCAGGTAAAGCTTGGCATTACCGTTGCGTTCCCGCATCTCTACGCGCTTTGCTTCCTTAATGGTCTCATACTTGGCAAGCTGCACAGAAGTATTCTTGCGCAGGAACCGCTCAATTTTTAAGTATGCCCGCATTTCCGTCAGGAACGCATCATCATTCGGCAGAACCACAAGGACTTCCTTGCCCTGGCCGGAGAGCAGGCGCAGCGTACCATCATCGGTGCCGCCTTCATACCACGGGGTCAGCACACGGAGGCCGATATCGTAATTCTGGTTTGCCTTATAGGGGCGGTCATCCACTGTCTGATTGAAGGAGAACGCATACCGTCCGCCAAAGCTGGGGTACTGATACTTCTTGCTGGAGAAAATGTCCTCATAGATCATCTCCGCAATCTTCGTGATGACCTCCGGCATCTCCACATTTTCTTTTTCGATTTCGTTGTTAATTTCCTGTTCCTCATCGGTCAGGAATACATAGATGGAGCCATTCTTCTGGATCAGCATCTGGCGCATCAGCACTTTCAGTGCATCCTCCACCTGTGCCTTCAAAGAAATACGATCATCGTCAATGCTGGTAATCATCAGGCTGACGATGTTGTCCACGTTGGCTTCGATCTCCAGAACATATTTAATCAGGAAAAGGGTCTTCAACACATTGATGGCAAAGACATCTTTTTCCTTCTTTTCCGGGTTGATGTAGCTGTTGTCATAAGCGCGGATGATCACGCTGCTGTGGCTGTGGTCGAGGAAGTTCTCCAATGCATCATAGAACCGATAGAACGGCACGATGGCTCCCATCTCATCGTCCATCAGCTGCATGGCAGATTCTTTGAACAGAGCCAGCATGGAACGTTCACCTTCGGACAGGTGCTTGCCGGATGCACCGTGGGTACGGATGCTGGTCAGCACGCTGGCAAGCAAATTAAACTGGTATGGAACAAAAGGATAAACCTCTGCAAAGTCTTCTGCGTTGGCGTACAGTTTTTTCTCCACGCCGTCGTTGAAGACAATCAGATTTTTGATGATGGTTGCTTTCTGGTCATAGAGCAGACGCAGGCTCTGTGCTGCTGTCTCGGTCTTATCCAGAATACGCTTTTTGATAACAGCGTCCACATTGGCAGAGGACAAAGAAAGACGTGTATCGAAACGTCCTTGAATCTTGGAGAAGTCGTTACCCTTCACCTTGGTAATGGAGTCGATATCCTGCTGGCTCGTTACGATTACCCAAGCCTTGCCCATGCATTCCTTGCCCAGTTCTTCCGTCACTGTCTGAAGGTTCAGCATCAGTTTGGAATCATCACCAATGTACTGGCCAATCTCATCTACAAGGAAAACCACATGGTGGTTGTTACCTTTTTTCTCAATATAGGACTTTACACGCTTGGCGAAATCCTCAATACTGATCTGGTAGCCCTCGGTTGCTTTCTCACACCAGTTACGAGCAGCCGATTCGCTCATGAAATCCATGTCAGAAAGAACATCGACAACGGAATCCTGAATGAAATCGAAGTCCTGGCGAGAGCTTTCCCACGGATCTCCATACTCTTCTTCAAACTTTTCCTTAAACTCTTCAAAACGACCTTCCTCGGAAAGCCTGCGCTCCAGGTCGGCAAGGTGCGGCATGGAACCGCAGAAGCCCTGCATCTCATTGAAGACCTCAGGAATACGTTCACAATGGCATCTTTATTTTCTTTGCCATTCGAATCGCTTTTGGAATCAATGTTGAAAAGAATTACGTCCGATGGGGTGTTTGCTGCCAGCTGCATATCTGCCAGCACCATCTGATTGGTAATCTTCTGATCCTCAATGAAGTAGTCGATGGCATGTTTGTCTCCGACCTGTTTATTCTGAAGCAGATAGGACAGGATTTTCAGGAAATGAGATTTACCACTTCCAAAGAAGCCGGAAATCCAGACACCCATTTTCGGTGTGGTTCCCTGAATACCTTTTTTATATGCTGCAAAGAAATCCGCAAAATGACGCTGAAGCTCACGGGTCACAACATACTCTTCCAGCTCCTGCGCTACATTTGTTTCTTCACCCTGACCGACAATGATAACGCCCTGTATCTCACGGTCAATTTTCTTTCGGAACATGTCCTTGATCTGCATAACAGTTTCCTCCATCCATTACTTTACCAGTCGGAATGCCCGGTAATAGTTATCGTCTTTAATCTCATTGAACAGGATCAGCTCCTGCTCATTATAGGTTCCCGGAAAGAACATCACGACCGGGCAGCGCACAAATGCCTGATGCAAGTTGTTAAGCACCTTGTGGGAGCGCAAAATCGGATAGCACTTGCCGATACCGGTTAAGAACACGACTGCATTCTCCGGCGTATGTTCTTTGATATATTGCACGATCAGGCTGTCATCGTCATTCACCTTCATGGAGTTGGTCACTGCCTTGACGATACGCTCGATTCCTCGCTTTTTTTCAAAGTCATAGCACTTTTCCATAAAGTTTTTCTTTTCCAAAAAGTCAATGATGATATCATACAGGTCAAAGACCACAAGCTCAAAATCATCATCGCCCCGGTCATTCTTATTTTTCAGATACTCTACACGCTCCCGAACTTCCAGTTCCTTTTCCGGTGGATAATCAAACACCCAATAGTTGACCTCATTTGCGCGGCCTGTTCCTTTTCGGAAAGATGGCTTATGGATTGCAAGCTCCATCTCGTCCAGTCTTTGGCTTAAATCCATTTCATCTTACCCCCGTCAGTGTTTTTACCATGATGCCAAGATCATGGTCATAAAGCCAATGCTCAAATGCAATATCAAGAATTGGCTTCAGTATTTTCTTGTGCTGTTTGCCCGGTTGCTTTCTAAAAGCCCCGCTTCATAAAGCTGCGTTTTATAGCAGGAACCGAGGCGGCGCAGCGTATAGTCTTGAAGAGAAGCCACTTTCTCACTCTGTTCCTGCTTATTTTTGAAAAATATCCGGATATCTGCATCCGTCAGCTCATCGGAACCAAGAATCATTTTTTCCCGCACTACTTCATACACAAAATCAAAGAACAGCGTGTCATGCAAAAGAGCCGCAGTCAGCACAAATAGTTTTTGTGTAGCAAGATCACTGCTCAAAAAGATTGGATAAAAGCTTTCATCTAATGTCTTGATACGGGCTGTTACGGTAGAATAAATCTGCTGCGCTCGTAGTTTTGTCGGTGCACCATAGATGTTTGTCTCTTCATTCAACTTTTTAATATCTGCAAAGCTCTTACCCTCGCTCAAAAGCTGCACGGTTTTCCGAAATTCCATGAACCAGAACGAAAATTTCACTGCTCCGGCACTATACGGTTTTCTTTCCATCTTCGTTCTCTCCATTTCCGGATTTTGTTTTAATGTATTTGCCGCTTTTGATTCTGGCATCCTTCGGCTTTTCGGCGTTAATAGGAATGACCACTGATGGCCTAAACGCTCGGCACCATCAATTCGCCCTTCCGTGCATAATGTCTGTACTCTCCTTGTGCAGATGCCCATTTTTCAGAAGCCTGCTTAATCGTCATGAAATCCATACGGAACCTCTTTTTCGATGTCTAAAGTCACTCGCAGCAAGTTAAAATTCTCATTTATATTCTACTCCAAGAAACGAACAAAATCAATCGAAAGTTCTTCCAAATTTTGAACGATTTTTTTAGAACCCACTCTTCTGCAAGCAGGGCTTTCGTGACACGAAAGCGATTTTCTGCTTGTTGGGAAAACTCCCCAATCCCCATAGAACGCTGCCTGCGGCATCGGGCTGCGCATCCGTTCCGGATGCTTCAACGGCAGTTCCTGCCAAAGAAAAAAGCCCGGTGCAGAACGAGCATTACACCCACACTGCACCGGACTTTCCATCATCGACTACTCTGTCTATTTTCTTCTTCCTGCCGCACTTCCTGCTCATGCAGCTGCTCTTTTTTCTGCTCATCCTCTTTCAGGATTTCCTGCACAATCTTCTGCGCCACAAGCCAATCCTGCATTTCCGATTTGGTCTTGCGGTACTCTGCATAAGAGCTTTTCTTTCGTTCCAGAAGCATTGCATACTCTGCGTTCAGCTCGCTGATGCGCGGGAGCTTCTTGTCAGAGCCGTTCTCTTTCTTATAGGCATCAAATGCCTTTTTCGCTGCGCTGCGTAAGGCCAGCGTATCCCGATGGGCTTCATAGAACTCCCGATTGTAACCGGATGCTTTATACGCGGCAAAAACATCTTTTGTCTTGGCATAATTGATTAGATGCTTCCGCAGCACCGACACTTCCGACATCCGTGCCTCATCTGCTTTTACAGATTCCAGCAGCGCATCACATTTTTCAGAAATTCCATCTGCCTTTTCCTTCAGCTCTGCATAACTCTTGATTCCATGCTCTTCCATGAACATCATAGCTTTTGCCATCTGCTTCAGATTAAAGACTTTCGCCCATCGCGCATATCCCGCACCTTTGCCTGCTTGCATTTTGGCACGGACATCTATAAGGAACGACAGCTCCGCCTTCTGATGCACCTGTGACGACCGTGCGCTTGTGCGGTTTTTCTCTACAAATTTGCTTTTATGAACCGCATTTCCAGCAATCACTTCGCAGAGTTCTTCAACCGAATATCCTTTACCAAGAGAGCGGAAACGAGCAAATCTGGCGTGGCCTTTTCCCCGCAGTGCAGGCTGTTTTCCATCTTTATACTCGTATCCTGCTTCCTGCAAAATTCCAATCAGTTCCCGGAAGTCTTTTGGTTTTCTTGCCAATGCTACATCAATGGCCTCGCAGATTTCATCTCGCTGCGATTTTTTCTCCGGGTATTCCGTTCTCTTCTGCCGCTCTCCATAGGGCTTCCGGATAATGACCGACAACTGGTGTTCCAGGCAGACGATATCACTGAGCCTTGCCAGTGCAAGACCGGATAAGCGAAAATCTCGGAATTTTCTGGTGCTGTCTAATGTAGTCGAATTAAAAATAATGTGGTTATGAATGTGCGCACGATCAACATGGGTAGCCACAATAAAGGCGTGTTTTCCCTTGGTGAATCGCATGGCTGTCTCATACCCAACCTTGTTCGCCTCCTCCGGCGTGATTTCTCCGGCTTAAAGGATTGCCGAATCTGATATGCAATCACATCATGCGCCTGGGTTCTTCCCGTGATATGCTCATACTGTCGTTTGGAAAGCAGAAATTCTTCATCACAGGTCTTTGCGTCACAGGCATACGCGCTGATGTATTTTCCATCTTCCGTCTTTGCTGCATTCTCAGAATAATCAGTACGGTCAGCCAGACACTGCGCTACCGTCTTTCCTTTATTGATATGCAGCGCAATCAGTCTTGTAGCCGCCATTTTTCATATTCCTCCATCTAAAAAGAGCTACCCGAAGGCAGCTCTTACCAATTCACTATTCTCATTTTAACATCCGTTCCCGATCATAAGCTCCCTGCAAATAAACGGCCTGCTTGATGATTCTTCCATGTCGAAATAGATGCACATGATGCTTTCGTATAGCTTCCACACATTAGATTCGCTGCCGCCCACCATTTCCATCAGCTGGTCTTCCATCTTCGATTGCTCAGACTGTTTTTCCTGATAAGCAGTCTCTTCCACAAAATGATTCTCTCCATCTGTTTCCTCGTACCGTAAATCATAATAATCTTTCATAAACTGAATATCCATCTAATCCCTCCTGAACTCAAATTGTCAAAACATCCTCTACACGCTCGCACAGCCGCTCCATCAGTTCCATGATGCTGCCCGCACCAACCGCAGCTGCGAACAGCCCCATCTCAATCAGAGTCAGCAGGAACACATCCGTCCAGCTCGCCCGAACCACCGAATAGATGCCGCAGCCAAGAACGAACAGCATGACCGGCGAAAGCACCCACAGGGATAGCTGTATCAACAGATTCCAGATAAAGCACAGAAATCGCAGCAGAAACGCAACCGGCAGCAACAGAACTTTCAGCCCCAGCTTCAACAAAAAACATATGATTTTCATGGATTTCACCCCTTCGTTTTTCTTTTCATCTTCATTTTACCGTACCCGCTTGCCAAACACCACGATGTCAACAGAAAGAGCTGCAAAAAAATATGTAACGGCACAGACAGTTTCATCTGTGCCATGTGCAGTAGAAATCCCGCACATTTGCGCTGTCAGCGAATACCAGAAAGCCTCTTCAGGATCAGCTTCTGCATCTCCCAGAGTTCATCCAGCCGCTTCTGCAAATCCCGGATATCCTCCGCATAGATGCTTCCGGATTCATTGGCGCGTTTTGCGTACTGGTTCAGGTTGTTGCTGCATCGGCGAAGAAGGGTGGATACCTGCGCCACATCTGACAAATCAAGATTTACGCAGTACCCGTCCATTGCCATTTTTCTCATATAGGCACCGGTATTGCGAATCCCCAATTCCTTCTGCTTTTCACGAATCCTCGCCAGCTCTTCCGGGTTTACCCGGACATTGATCCAGTGTTCCCGAACACTCATAGTGCCACCTCCTCATCATCCCGATGTGTCATCGGCGGAATGCGCCCTGCACGGTCACGCAGCTCTGCCAGGACAGACGGCTTTTCTGTTGTATTCTCACGGTCAGGATCATCATTTCCACGGTCATCCATATTCAGAAGTGCGTCCAGTTCTGCCAGTCTTGCGCTCTTCTCTGCCAGTTCTGCCTCCTGGGGAAACGGCTTTCCAGCTCTGCCTGCGCCGCCTTCCTGTTGGCTCCTAAGATTGTCCAGCTGCTGTTCCGCTTTTTCCAGCCTTGCAGGAATCCCAGCAAGAGCATTGTCCAGACGCTGGATATTGCCCGCAGCACTGGTGCCGATGGGTACCCGGTGGGTCATCTCGCCTTTCAGCAACACCTGATACTCTTTCTGGAAGCTGTCAAATGCCAGTTCCATCTTGAAACCACGGTAACTGCCAAGCGGCACCGGCTCCAGACTCTGATTGGCTTTACAGATTGCGAGGATTGCTTCACCGGCCTCGGCTTTTTCAGTAAATCGCGCGCCATTCACCTCCATGCCGCAGAACCCCTCTTCCGGCAGTGGATGTGCCGCCACCGTCCGGATATCCGACTGAAAGCCCTTGATGAACCCCTGCGTTTTCTCAATCTCCGCAGGAAAATATTTCATCAGCTTATCCTCCAATCGGTACTGCTGACTCTGATGGTCTGCCTTCAATACTTTCAGCCTTGCAACATCTACATCCAAGTCCATTTTCTCCTTGATCTGCGGGTCTCCTGCACAAAGTGCCTTGATCTCCGCATAGGAAAGTGCCTGCTCATCCACATCATCACAGGAACGAACCGGAGATTTGCTGGTCATGATCTGACTGATAAACTTCTGCTTATTCTCCAGTGTCTGATAGAGGTAGGCATCAAAGGTTCCTTCCGTCACATACTGATAAACCTGCACCTCTTTATTTCGGTTTCCCTGACGGATGATACGGCCATTTCGCTGGGTCATGTCCGCAGGCCGCCAGCCCACATCCAGATGATGCACAGCCACCAGCCTGTCCTGCACGTTCGTGCCTGCGCCCATCTTCTGTGTCGAACCTAACAACACCCGCACCTGTCCGGTACGGACTTTGGCAAACAAATCCTTCTTTTTTGCCTCGGTATCAGCATCATGGATAAATGCGATTTCTTCTTCTGGTACGCCGGACTGGATGAGTTTGGCACGGATGTCCTCATAGACATTGAAGGTTCCATCGTTCTTCGGCGTGCTGAGGTCGCAGAACAGTAACTGGGTCAGCTTATCCGACTGTCCTTCCTCATAAATCCGAAGCACATTCCGCACACAGGCGTTGAGCTTGCTGTTGGGGTCATCCGGAAGGAGCGGATTCATCAGCCGCTGATCCAGCCCCAGCTTTCTGCCATCAGATGTGATTTTCAGCATATTATCGACCGATGGGTCTACCACACCGGAATGCACAGCCGCCGCCCGTTCCGAAAGCTCCGCCACCATCGCCTGCTGATGCTCTGAAGGCTGCACCACCACGGTTTCAAACTTTGCCTCCGGCACCGGCAGATGCAGCTGATCGGAAGTCTTGATATCTGCACTTCCTTGAACATATTCATCAGCTCCGGCAGGTTGAAGAATTTTGCAAATCTTGTTCTTGCCCGGTATCCGGTTCCTTCCGGTGCCAGCTCAATGGCCGTGGTGGTCTCACCAAAGGTAGAAGCCCAGCTGTCGAAATGGGTCAGCCCTTTTTGCTGTAACGTGCCATACTGGAGATACCGCATCATGGTATAAAGCTCCGTCATGCTGTTGCTGACCGGGGTGCCGGTCGCAAAAATGATGCCGCGCCCGCCAGTCAGCTCGTCCATATACTGGCACTTCATAAACATATCCGAAGATTTCTGCGCTTCCGATGTGGACAAGCCCGCGACATTGCGCATTTTTGTGTAGAGGAACAGGTTCTTAAACGCGTGTGCCTCGTCTACAAACAGCCGGTCTACGCCCAGCTGCTCAAAGGTAATCACATCGTCCTTTCGTCGGTTGCCGGAGTTCTCCAATCTCGCCTCCAATCCTTTCCGGGTCTTTTCCATCTGTTTGATGGAGAAACGTTCGCCATTCTGGGATTTCATCTCAGCAATGGCGTTTTCGATTTCATCAATCTGGGCAGCCAAAATTCGCTCCTGCCGTTCTGCGGACACCGGGATTTTCTCAAACTGGGAATGCCCGATGATGACCGCATCGTAATCACCAGTGGCAATTCGTGCGCAGAACTTCTTTCTGCGAGCGGTTTCAAAGTCCTTTTTGCTTGCCACCAGCAGTTTTGCACTCGGATACAGGCGCAAGAACTCGTTTGCCCACTGAAGGGTCAAATGATTCGGAACGACAAACATGGATTTCTGGCACAGTCCCAGCCGTTTTGCCTCCATAGCAGAAGCGGCCATCTCGAAGGTCTTACCGGCCCCTACCTCGTGGGCCAGCAGCGTATTGCCGCCGTACAGCACATGAGCAATGGCATTCTGCTGGTGTTCCCGCAGCCGGATCTCCGGATTCATGCCGCCAAAGCGGATGTGGGAGCCATCGTACTCACGGGGACGAGTACTGTTGAACAGCTCGTTATACTTTTCCACAAGTTCCGCACGGCGATAAGGGTCTTTCCACACCCAGTTCTGGAACGCATCCTTAATGGCCTGCTGGTTTCTGCTGAGCAAGGGTGGTCTCCTTTTTATTCAGAACCCGCTTCTGCTTACCGTCTGCATCCTCCACGGTATCGTAGATACGGATATCCCGCAGATTCAGCGTATCCTCCAGAATCCGGTAGGCGTTGGCACGGCTGGTGCCGTAGGTCATATAGCATGGACATCATTCCGGCTCGGTGTACTCTTGCCGGTGATCTGCCACTCTGCCGTCATGGGAGAGAATTTCACTTCGATGTTCCGGCGCAGGTAAAACGGCGGTTCAAAGGTTTCTTCCATAAACTGCTGGATATAATCCCGATTGACCCATGTAGCACCAAGGCGCACATCAATCTCTGAAGCGTCCAGGTCTTTCGGCTGCGCCTTTCTCAGATATTCCGTATTTACCGCAAAGGCATGGTCAGAGGCCGCAGCCAGTTCTGCCACGCGGAGCTTTTCCCGGACATTGCCAGACAGATATTCATCAGCCGTCACCCAGCCGGTTTCCTCGCCGCCCTGCGTCATCGGGTCTTTGAAAATGACGCCATGCAGTTCCTGCCGGATTTTTTCATATTCTCCCGGTGTACCTAAAAGCTCCGACATATAGGGCAAATCCACTCTGCCGCGCTCTCCGATAGAGATTGCCAGAGCTTCTGCCGGAGTATCTACGCTGGTAACAGCCCGTTCCGGTCGAATCGTCCGTTTGGTGAACATATCTGCCTTGGATTCCAGCCTGCCGTTTTCATCCACATTTTCCAGAGAGCAGAGCAGATAATAAGACGAATCTTCCGAAAAAGCCTGTGCATTTGCACGGGAATTGATAAGCCCATACTGATCGGCGAATCGGTCATAGGCTACATTCAGTTCCCGCTGTTTCTGGGCAATCGCGTCCTCCGGATAATCGTTCAGCTGGTAGTCAATCAGTTCCTGCACGATGGTGCGAAGCTCCACCATGCCCTTGATCCTGCCGGTGGCCGTCGCAGAAAGGTCAGCTTTCCGCATGATGCTGTTCTCACGGAAGTAGACATCCCCATCCACTACTGCATAGGAGAAGTTCTTTACATTGGGGTCTGCCGGAATGGTTTCGCCCTGCAAGGACAGTTCTTCCTCCGGTGCCAGCTCCTGCGCTTCATAGTGGCCGCCGATATGCTGCACAGCCTCATGCAGCTGGTCTCCCAGATCTGCATCCGGAATCGGAATGACTGTACATTCTTCCTTGCCGTACTGGGTGCTTTCCGTTGTAATCTCACCCAGCACCATTTCCGGGTGGTCAACAAAGTAGCTGTTAAGGGTAATGCCCTCCGAAGTCAGCCCCAGATGCACCCAATCCGGTTCGATATCAATGGGATGGTCTCTCTTTTGCAGGAAAATGATATCCGACACTACATCTGTACCGGCATTGGCACGGAATGCGTTATTGGGAAGTCGGATGGCTCCCAGCAGTTCTGCCCGCTGCGCCAGATACTTTCGTGCGTCCGGATTCTTGGAATCCATCGTATAGCGGCTGGTAACAAAGGCCACGATGCCACCGGGACGAACCTGATCCAATGCCTTGGCAAAGAAATAGTTGTGGATAGAAAAACCGAGCTTATCATAGGGTTTATCGCTGACACGGTAGTTGCCAAATGGCACATTGCCCACGGCCAGATCATAGAAATCGCGGCGGTCGGTGGTTTCAAAACCTGCCACCTTGATTTCTGCCTGCGGATACAGCTTCTGCGCAATACGCCCTGTGATGGAATCCAGTTCCACACCATACAGTCTGCTTCCCAGCATGGAATCCGGCAGCATACCGAAGAAGTTGCCGACACCCATCGACGGTTCCAGAATATTGCCTTTCTCAAATCCCATACCGTCCAAAGCTTCATAGATTGCACGGATCACGGTAGGGCTGGTGTAGTGCGCATTCAGAGTCGAAGCCCTTGCTGCGGCATATTCTTCTTCCGTAAGAGCTGCTTTCAGCTCCTTATATTCGCCTGTCCAGGCAGTTTTCTCTGCGTCAAAGGCATCTGCCAGCCCGCCCCAGCCGACATAATTGGCCAGCGTTTCCTGTTCCTCCGGTGTCGCATCCCTGTGCTGGTTTTCCAAGGTTTTCAGCATATAGATGGCATCCATGTTGGCACGGAATTTCTGCTTTGGGCTGCCTTCACCGAGATGAAAGCTGTTGATGCGGTAGTTTTCTGCATGAGTGCTCTCCGGTTCTGTCTCCGGGATAGTCAAATGCTGTTCTTCACTTTGCTTTTCTCTGCCGGGATTCAGATCAACCACCAGATTATGCAGGTGAACATTTTCCTCATGCCCCAAAAGTCTTGCCAGATTTTCTTTGCTTTCCGAGCGGAAGATCGGATACACGGAATCCGGGTCCCGAAGCTCCACATCGAAAAGCCCGACTTTTTCAATCGTAAATGCCTTTCCGTCCAGATACAGCGTATCACCGACACGATAATCCGGCTGCACCGGAGCTGCCGGTTCTGGCTGCACAGTCGCAGGCTCTTTTTCAGCCTCCATATTCCTGCCGCAAATCTCCTGCAACGCCTCTGACGCACTCACATAATCGGCAAATGTCTGCACTTTTCCGTCCGAATATCCGTAATACTCTTCTTTAACATAATCCCAGATGGCAAACGCATCCTTAGAATCCGGGAAATTCTCGCCGGTCATCGTGACCACAAATCGTTCATTCGGTGCATAGCCTGACTCTCTGGCAAGTTCTCTGGCGTGTTCCTGCATTTCCAGCACCAGAGGATCTGCCTCTGCGTGAACCGATTCCGGTGCTTCTTCGGATTCCACATCCGGGAATGGAATGTCCTGCTGCAAATTCTGTTTACTCTGCTCAACATAGAGCCAGTCTTTGGCCTCCCGTTCCTGGACTTTTTTAATCAGTTGCTGACGGTAGGTCTCTGCCTCCCATTCGCTGGTAAACTCTTCGCTGACACCATCCGGCTCTACATGAATGCCGTCCTGAATATCATCCCAGACCGCATAGCCATCGTCTGTCTCCATCACGGTAAAACGCTGGGGTGCCGCCAGTTCACTCCGGGCATAGACATCCGCAGCCGTATTCAGCATGTTGTCCACATGCTCATTTCCGGTATCGTAGTGTTCCGGTGGCGTTGGAGGAAAGACATGGGCGGCAGTCGGCATAGGAAGCGGCGCGCCGTATTCCTGCTCCAGCTTTCGATACTCTTCCATTTCCAGAGCAGTCAGGTACTGACCATTTTCCACAAGCCGGTCTAACCGCTTATCCACCGCCGACCATGTGAGGCGTACTTCCCGGTCATGACCATAATTGCGAAGCAGAATGCCTTTCCCGTCATAATCCGCAAAACCGCGACTGCCATCCATAAAGGTATAACTGTGACCACCGATACCATATTCCGCTTTCAGAAATGCAGCTCGTTCTTTTGCGTCCCCTTGCTGCTGATACAGCGCATAAATACGGATTTTTCCGCCCTCAAAATTGGAGCCTGTCCGCAGCATCCGGTCGATTTCATCCTCAGAAATGACAAAAGCGGAGGGCTTTTCGCTCTCCGCTTCTCTGGCTGCATTTTCTGCCGCCGCATCAATTTTCTGAATCTGCTCTGCTTCGGACTGAAACAGGCTCATAAAATTTAGCTGTTGATAAGTTCCGTCAGAATGACTTCCTCTGCCTGCGCTTTCAGCATGTTCATGTGCTGCACCCAGGCCATCTGGTTCGATTTCTTGTCCGGTGCCGGATTCGCTTTCAGAAGTTCCGCCATCATCTGCTCCATCCGTGCGGTCGCGGTCTCCTGAATCTCCCACAGGTGCGGGTACAGTTTCTCGGTCAGGATCAGGTGATTGTACAGCAGCGTGTTGTTCTCCTGCAGGAATGCTCTGCGCATCCTCCCGTACTTGCCCAGGGGCTTCTGTTCCTGCACCGACAACTGGATGTCCGGAATCAGGTAATCGCCGTTCTTCGTGTAATTCAACTCCATCATAGTTTTGGCTCCTTTCTGCCTGCTTGTCTCTTTCATAGGTTCGGATCGTGCGTTCAATTTCCCGGAAGATCTGGCTGGACATTTCGCTGACCGCAGTTCCCAGCACATTGGCGGCAGCCTGCGTATTAAAATCAAAGATGTCCAGAAAATCCTCGTGTTCAAAATAGTCATCTGCATTGCCCACCGTCCGGGTAAAGACGGAATATGCGATGCTGACAGCGACAGCTCTCTTAAAGGAAGCTCCGATGTTGAGTTCATCATATCCTTCCAGATAGGAATCTGCAACGATGTCACTATCTGCCTGCGGTTTTCCTCCCAGTAATCCCTTGCAAGGCGTTCTGCCGCTTCCATGATATGATTCTCCAGAGACCCGGCACCGGCAGGAACATCAAACGCTGCATCCAGTGCCCGAATGATCGGCTGCTCATGCTCCGCGTTCATTTTCCAGAGCTGTACCGGGCGGGAATTCTTCCGTTCTCCGGTATCTGCCACATCAAATACATACCGCAATTTCGGCTGCTCCCCGCGCATATCCAAAAGAGCAATGCCCTTGGAGCCACGCTTTACATAGCGATTCATCCGGTCATTCCAGAGATCGTACTCTGCACAGGCCGTTGCTTCTGGTCTCTGCTTATAGATCATCAGCTGCTCCGCAAAGGGATACTTATAAAGCCGCGCGGATGTGGTCAGAAACGCTGTCCACTGTTCTTTGCTGCCAGTGATCTGTGCCGCAGCTTCCTGTGCCATCTGCATATAATAAGCCGTTTTCGTCATCATCTGTCTTTTTCCTCCTCTCCTTTATTCGTCCGGATACAAATCCAGTGCCTCATATTCTGCATCCGTCATCTCTGCCAGTTTCGCAAGCAGCGAGGCCGTCCACCTGCGCAGATTCCTGTCCCTGCCCGTCAGACTTTTCTGCATCTTTTGAAGCTCTGCAATCAGCCCTATCCGTGTGCCAGGGCTGTAAAGCATCATGAGCATCCATTCGTCATCCGTAAAACGCATTTATAACTCCTTTTCTTCGCAGCACCTGCGAGGCGATGCAGGCGGCACCGCCTCCTGCTTTTCCTTCAGCTGATCCAGAACCGATGCTTTCTCCGTCGGTTCTTCCTTCTTTCCGTTATTGATTACGCCGTCAATCATACCGTAATCGTCTTCCATTGCCATTTCAGCGGCTTTCAGGTAATTCTCCGGTTTCAAAAATCCGGGTAGTTCCTGGAAGCCGATGGAATCCACATAGTGACAGCTTACAGCACCATTCTGCCGTAAAGCCACGATGTCAGACACAGAAAGACTATGCCCAGTAAAATCATCAGGACGGGAAACATTGAATTTCGCATACAGTTCCTCCAACATCGTATTCTGATCCTTGTAGGGAAGCAGCGGAGCCGTATAAACCACTTCATAATGGTCAATATCCGGCTCCAGCCCCATCCGTTCCAGTTCGCGCATAGACGAAAAGCGTTCATATACCGTATCCTCGCTGCGGCGAAGCTGCAAAATCGCATACTGGTCGGTAGTACTGTCGAGAAATGCCATCATTCTTTCGTCCGGTGCCTGCGTTCCATGCACTTCATCCCATTTTTCAATTCTTGCCATCGTTCATTTCTCCCTTCTCCATAAACGGCAGGCCGTTTTCCTTTGCTTCCTGCCGCTGCTGTTCCCGCCGCTTTTCACTATAAGGCGGTCGGATACCGACGCAGCGTTTCGGAATCGTATAAGTGACCGACCCATGCTCCCGGTGCTCCAAAATAAACTGCTCCGGATACTGTTTTCGCAGTTCCCGAAGCTTCTTAATCAGGCGGCTGTCATGGGTGATAAATGCTGGCGGTTTCCATGTTACATTTATCTAAAATTGAATTGACG
>ENA-OPYS01000043-OPYS01000043.1-human-gut-metagenome-genome-assembly--contig:-NODE-43-length-18787-cov-2.605305_pt1 | contig 18787 bp, 18 predicted proteins | sample MGYA00242635_ERZ504478 | MGnify/ENA primary metagenome ERZ504478 (study PRJEB26092, sample SAMD00036246) | human gut metagenome | host: Homo sapiens | study: EMG produced TPA metagenomics assembly of... | reverse complement strand
TTTTCTTTTTTCATATCTATTTTATTTAGAAATTTTCTTTATGCAAATATACGAAATTATTCTTTGTTTATTGCATTATCTATTTTATTTTTAATAAATTCATAGGCATTACCCCGGTAATCCTCTAGCATTTTGTATTCCTGTGGAGATAGAAATATTCCGTTTACTTTAAAAGCATCTCTTAGATGCTCTGGTATAGTGCCCTGGTGAGCGATGTTATTATAACGGATAATGAAAAGTTTCTCTTTATCTTCATCTATAACTCCCAGAGTGTTTACTGGTTGGAGTTTAGTTTGGTAAATACCACCAAAAGCCGAGGGCACCATTAAAATACTTCCCGGTATTCTAGTTATCCAATGGGAATAATCGGGAGTAATTACGGCAATTTTCTTCTCTTTTTCAAGTTCTTTATCATAAGCTAATCGATTAAACCAAAAAGCACATTTAAAACAAACTTGTTTTCTTGCCATAAGTTGAGGGATTTCCCGAGTTTCATCGAATTCCTCTAAATTAATTGGTTTGCCACATATCTGGCATTCATTTTTCTTGTCCATATTGCATTATTTTATAAGTTATATATGATAATAGAACCTCGAAACATCCTAAAAATGGGTTATAAGCAATACTTTTGTTACTAAAATTGAACCATTAAAACTGATAAGTTATGGATAAACTAACAAATGAAATGATTAAAGACCTTGCTATTCGCTTAGGTCTAGAACCTGCTCTATTGAAGGCTGTTCAATTGGTAGAAGCAGCAGGTAGAGATGGGTTTTTAGCTGATGGTAGGCCTCAAATTCTCTTTGAGGGTCACATTATGTACAAAGAAGTACATAAGAAATTCCCTGACAGAGATTTAGCTTACCTTTGTAAGAGATATTCTACGATTTTCTTCCCTAAATGGGATAAATCGAAGTACTTGGGAGGTGTACACGAGTACAAAAGACTCAAATTAGCCAAAGAAATTGACGAAGAATGTGCATTGAAGTCTGCAAGTTGGGGTATGTTCCAGATTTGTGGGTTCAATCACAACCTCTGTGAATGTAAAGATGTCTTCGAATTCGTTCATAAGATGTCAGAATCTCATGCAAATCAACTAGAACTCATGTATTATTTCATGAAAAACTCTGGTTGTTTGAGTAATCTCAAAGAAAAGGACTGGGCTGGCTTTGCCAGAAAATACAATGGTCCCGGGTATGCCCAGAATGCCTACGACCAAAAACTAAGAAATGCTTACGAAAACTTCAAAGATAAATTATGAAAAGATGTCATTTTAACAGCTGGGTAGCAAAAGTATTTCTTTTCCCCAGTTACAAAGCAATTACTCTGGTGTATAACTCATTCTTCAAACACAAAGTAGAAGAGTGTAAACCTGATGATATCAATCATGAGTGTATTCATCAGATACAGCAGATTGAGTGTAGTATAGCAGGTTTGGTACTCGGTATCATACTCTGGTTATCATTCAGTATATCCTTTTGGTGGGTAGTGGCTTTGACTTTTGGATTCTTCTATCTCTGGTATATCATCGAATACCTAATTATCATGTGCTTTGCCAAGTGGGATAAACAGAATGAAAGATATCATGATGTAAGTTTCGAAGAAGAAGCCCACAATAATGATAAGAATCTGAGTTACTTGGAAGACCGTAAGCCATTTGCTTGGATTAAGTACCTTAAATTGAGAAGCTACAAGAAATGAAAAAATTAAAAGTATTAGGGGTGTCTGCTGGTGCAGGCATCCTTTTGTTCCCTTTTAGAAAGAATTTGATAGCTAATATAGAAACTCGAGGAGTATTTTATACTAAAGGCTTAGAGCAGTGGAAATTGAACTTTGGTGGTATACCATATTATAAAGATGAAACCTTCCCAGATTGTAAGCCAGACATCATACTTTCAAGTCCAGACTGTGGAGCATCTTCTATTATGAGGCTTTCAAAAGTAAAAGAATTGGGCAATCCCCAAGAGAATAAATCCCTGAATCTAGTAATTCAATCAATCTTACATTATAAACCTAAGATATTTCTTATTGAAAACTTACCTCGTTTGCTATCTTTGCTCCCAAAAGAATATCTTCAAAAAACTCTTGAAGACTATAACTTATTTTTCACGAAAGAAGCGTTTCTGACTACGGTAACTCACAGTTATCACGAAAGAGATTACTTATCATTGGAGTACATAGAAAAACGGGTAAGAAATATTTGAATGCTTTTGATGAAGTATTTCAAGTAAAAAACCCAACAATTACTAGAAATCTACTTAAACCACTCACATTCTCTCAGGAAAATAATACTAACCAGATTCCGTTTATGAGTAAAACTCTGGCAATGTATGACTATCGGAAGCTTCCTGAAAAGAAGAATCTTACAGTAGCAAAGATACATAGACTCTGGGTTAGAGATTTTAAAGATGAAAAGAAGTGGCCTATCAAAACTGCAAAGATGAGTACTCTCCCAGGAGTATATCGATTGGAATATGATAAACCACCATTAACTCTCAGACCTGCAGATAGGCAATTCAGACCCGATGGTTATCCTTTAGGAATCGAAGACTTCAAGGCAATTATGGGATTCCCTGATAAATTCGAAATTTACCTTCACAAGAATGGAGATACCTTCGAAGGTGATTTTAAGGATTACCATTACTGGCTTAACAAGGCAAGGTATACAATTGCCAAAGGGGCAGTAGGGGAAACAGGTATTTGGTTCAAAAAATGCCTCAAAAAGGCAAATACCAAGAAACCTTGAGTTTCAGCTTTATATATAAAGTCTTATATATAAGTTTCTGGGGTGCCTTGAAATATATAGATATATAATATACTACGTTATATATATCTATATTATTTATCTGCGTATATATAGCTATTCATATATCATATCGTAAGTAGTATATTTGGATATTATCTCACTTCGTTCGATAAAGGTAATCGCTAAGCGATTACCGAATAGATAGTATCATTAAAGCGTGCGACTATTTCAATTTGAAAACTTAATACATCGGATTATGAGAATGATTAATGCAAAGTACCCAATTACCGAATTGAACATTAACAACATCCTTAAGTTCTTTCGGATTATTTATCGGAATTTACCTTCGATACGTTTTGAGATTATTGAAACCAAAAGTACTTTTCAATTCAAGTTCCACATCATTAAGTCAAACTTAAGTCCAGTAGAACGTTATTGGTTGAAGAGTAAGATTAAGAAATTCATCAAGTATGAAGACATTTAAGAGGGCCTTGTTCATTGTACTTCTAGGATTTACTATTTACCTTTGCTTCAGGAATTACAAACTTTCTCGAGAGGTTGATTCCCTGGAACTAGCGGTCAATGAAATCCCAGATACAGTATACACAGAGAAACCCTTCAAACCAGAGAAGAAGTACTCAGAAAAAGTTGAACCAGGTAAAATCTTAGTTCATGATAATAAGCAGCCAACTCTCTTTCCTGATTCCATGCTAAGGCAGCCAGTTATCAGTAACCAAGATTCCCTGGTTCAAATTGTTTTGAAGAAAGATAAGTTGAACTTAAGTCTGTTCAATAAGGAGACTAACACTTATTCAACTAGACTATTCCCAATCGACTTAGATAAGTACAACTACAACTGGTATGAAGGTCAATTAACTCGAAAGAAAGTTGCAAGGTTATCACTTAGTCCATACATTTATGGCAAATACAGACCTTTCAATAATCTCTTCGATATGGGAGCTGGTCTTTCAATCAAGACTAAGAGATTTAATTACAAATTCGGAGTCAATACCTTTTACTATCCGAAGATAAAATCTGGTATAGGTACTGACATCGAATTTCAAATAACGTATAACTTTTAGATATGGCAAAGACTATCTCAGAAACTAGAACTACTTTAACTCGAGAAGAGCTATCAAACTTATCCCGAGTTTCTAGTGATGTTTTCTTTTTTAGCCTTTTTTGCTATGTGATACATCCAGTAAGAGGAAAGGTAAGATTCGATTTATACCCATTTCAGAAATCAGTTCTCTACAATTTCATTGCCCAACGATTCAATATCATTCTCAAGTTCCGTCAGGCAGGAATTACAGAACTTATTTCAATGTACTGTCTTTGGTTGGCGATGTACCATCCCAACAAAAAGATAAACATTATCTCTATCAAAGACACAACTGCTAAGAAGGTGCTTAAGAAGATTAAGTTCATGTACAAGAATCTTCCATGGTACCTTCAAACTCCCATAATCAATGGTAGAGTTGGAGAATACGGTTCTGCTTCCATGATAGAATTTGATAATGGGTCATTTATTGAATCTATTCCGACATCATCCGAAGCCGGTCGTTCGGAATCCCTTTCTCTTCTGGTAATTGACGAGGCAGCAGTAGTAAGATGGGCTGCTCAAATTTGGGCTGCTGCATTCCCTACTCTTTCCACTGGTGGAGCTGCCATAGTCAATTCCACTCCTTATGGAGTTGGTAATTTCTATCACTCAACTTGGGTAGATGCCATTGCAGGAGGTAATCCATTTAACCCAATTCGATTATACTGGCAAATGCACCCAGAACGAGATATCAATTGGTATAACCAAATGTCTTCTGCTTTGGGAGCAAAACGAACTGCACAAGAAATTGATGGTGACTTCTTATCATCTGGTAATACAGTCTTCGACTTAGCCGATATTAAAGCTATCGAAGACTGCCTTAGTGATTACCCAGTTATTAAGAAGAGATTTAATGGTCAATACCGACAATTCTGTGAACCCGAATCAGATAAAGAATATTTCATTGGTGCAGACGTTTCAACTGGTAGAGCTTCTGACTACTCTTCATTTACTTGTATGGATAAGCTAGGAGAAGAACAAGTAGTATATAAGGGAAGAATGGCAGTGGGAGCTTATGCTAAGTTACTTGGTGATACTGGTAAGTTGTTTAACTGGGCAGTAATAGCTCCAGAATCCAATGACGTTGGTTTATCAGTAACTTCTAAGCTTCAAGACGAAGGCTACCCTAACCTTTACTACTACCAGAAGATGCTAAAGAAAAAAGGTAAAAGTAGACCTGAAATGGATAAATCCCCTGGTTGGTTAACCACCCAAAAGAATCGTTCAGTGATAATAGAAAACTTAGAAGAAGATATTCGATTAGATCACGTAACCATTAAGGACCCATTCTTTGTACAAGAAGCTTATACCTTCATATACGATGGTTTGGGCAGACCTGTTGCAATGGGTAAACATAGGGCTAATAATTCAGCGGTAGATGTAGACCTTGAAGGAGATGTATATGCAGATGATGATATCTTCGGAAAAGCAATATGTAATCACATAAGGAAAGGAAAAACTAACGTAATCGTACAACCAAGATGAAAAAGTACTTCAATTTTAGTTGGGGTTGGGGACGTAAGAAGGACCCTTCCAAGAATGGTACATCCTCTAATAAAGAGGAAAAGCCTGCCACACCAATTTCACCTGGTAGGGTTTCAGTTGACGATGATAGTGATAACTTAATTACATCATTACAAGGGTTGACTAAATTAGTTGAACCCTCTTTTCGTGTTGATGTGATACCTTTAATTCGGGATTTATATAAAGTAAATCCTGATATGGGCATCGCATTGCAAGATATGTTTAAGTTAGCTAACACCAGTCATACAGTAACTTTCCCTAATAATACCGATGAAGAGGCTTCAAAGATGAGAGAACATCTTAAGAAAGCCACCAAGGGATGGACCAGATATACTGCTGGTATAGATGGTTTAGTTAACAAAATGATTGTTCAACTTCTTGTAAGTGGGGCAATATCAGTAGAAGGAGTACCAAATGATAAGCTTGATGGTTTGGCTACTATATTATTTCTTAAGCCAGAACACATCAAGTTTAAACGTGAATTAAATGGGGTGTATTCTCCTTACCAAAAGAATATGAATTTCTTTGTTAAGCAACAAGATTATATTAAGCTTAACCCAGAAACTTATTTCTATGTTGGTATGTTCAATGATACCGATGAACCTTATGGAGTTCCTCCATTTATGCCATCATTAGATTCTCTCAAGGGTCAGAATGATATGAAGGTTAACTTCAAACATATCATGGAGATTTGTGGTATGGTTGGTTTCTTAGAAGCTAAGATGCAGAAATCTCCACAAAGACCCAACGAGAGTATCAAAGCTTATGAATCTAGATTATACCATGAACTCAATATCCTTAAACGTAATGTTAAAGAGGGTATGAAGGATGGAGTAGTTGCTGGTTACATAGATGACCATGAATTCAAACTTAACTCTACTACTAAGGAACTCGGTAATATCGAAAAGCCTTGGAATATGAACCAACAATCTGTAGCAAATGGGTTGGGAGTTAATGGCTCTATCATTGGGGTATCATCTACTACGGGTGAAGGTGCAACGGGTATAATGCTGTCTAAGATGATTAGCCAGTTAAAAAATATCCAAATGCTTGTAGCTTATGTATTGGACCGACTTTATTCTCTAGAACTGCGTCTGGCAGGCTTTAATAATAAGGGGATGAAGATTGATTGGGGAACTTCTACAGTTTCTGATGAAGTTAAAATCCAACAAGGTCTTCAGTATAAGATACAGAACCTTGACTTATTGTATAAGGCTGGTATCATTAGCCAAGAGCAATATGCTTGGGCAATGGGTTATGATTCACCAGATGAAAAGGAACCAAGAGTTTCACTTGAGGACCAATTTGCTAAGGGAGGTAATATAGACCCACAAGAGGGTACCAAGAAGAAACAAAGGCAGGATGATAAAAACCAATCTGCTCGTAGGTCAAGAGATAAGAATAACCCGGCTCCTTCTCGAGGAGACCAAAATACTAAAGCAAGATGAGTAAATTCACAAAGAAAAACAAAGAGCATCTTGATTCTATGGTGATAGGTCAAGGCCATACCATTATGGCTGGGTATATCCCAGAAGCAGTGGGAGCCAAGGCTTTCTCAGAGAATTATTACAAATGGAAAAACCCTACACCGGATTCCATTGCTCAATTTGGATTTTGGGGAGGGGATATAGATTATAATACTTATTATCCCAACCTGGACAAATCGGAATTAACTCCTAAGGACGAAGAGTTTATCGAACCAATGTTCAGATTACTTTCAGAAACGATTGTATCTAAGAATTGGAACCCGACAGACTTTGGACAGAACGGAGTACTAAAGGCTTCTATGAAGATGTTGCTTGGTCAAACAGTAAACTGTGACCATGAAACTAACATAGGTAATGCTATCGGTGCTGTATCTCAGGTAATGTGGCAAGAGTCTTACAAAGATGGAAGCTTCACTATACCTGCAGGTATCAACGGTATTCTGAAAATTGATGGTAAAGCCAATCCAAGGATTGCTAGAGGTATACTTATGGAACCACCCTCAATTCACAGTAACTCTGTCACAGTACAATTCAAGTGGGATAAATCACATCCTCAAATGGAGGATAACGAATTCTATCAGAAACTCGGTACCTATGATTCTAAGGGAGTGATGGTACGTAGAATGGTTACTGAAATAGTTCGTTACCTGGAGACTTCATTGGTATCTCATGGAGCTGATTCTTTTGCTCAAAAAATCGGTTCTGATGGTAAGATTATTAATCCTACCTTTGCTAAAAGAACTTGGGCATCTTATGAAGAATACAGAGACGATAAATCGAAGCAATACTTCTTTACCGATTATAAATCTGACCTAACTTCTTATCAAGAAAAGGACGATACTCAAGGTTCTTTTAATGATAATGATGCCAAGGATAATCAATCAAACGAAAAAAATAGTATGAACGAATTACAAAAATTTCTAGAGAGCCTCTTCGGGGATAATCTGCTTACCCTTGAGGAAGGTAAAAAAATGAATCAGGAAACAGTAGTTGCCTGCATTCAAAGTTTGGTATCATCCAGAAACGAATTGCAAACTTCGGTAGATAATCTTACTACAGAGAAAACTTCTCTTACGGAACAGATTACCAACTTGAATGCCGAAGTAGCTAACTTGAAGGAAATGGCAACCGTAGGAAAGAATCACATTGCTTCTCTACGTGAAAATGCCGTAGAAACCTACAAGAAGTTGATGGGTGATAAGGTAGATGAGACAATCGTTACGATGCTCAATGCCGAGACTACTGGTATTACTACCCTTATTTCCTTGACCAAGGATTACCAAGCTCGCTTGGAAGAGAAGTTCCCTCTCACTTGCTCAAAATGTGGTTCTAAGGACGTCAACCGTGCTTCCTCAATTGCTGAGGATGATACCGAGGGTAAAACTGGAACCCAGGGTACTGATACCCAACGGAATTCAGAATCTCCGAGTACTAAGAATGTAATCGATAACTTGTATCGAAACAAAATCAAATAACTAATATAAATAATCCGCGTTATGGAAAAAACTAAAATCGTAAACGACCCTCAGCAACTTACTCTCTTTGGGGAAAGAACCCCGAGAGCGGTGATTTACAAAAGTGAGTCACACAAATTGCACCAGGCTTTCAATGTTAAAGCTGGAGAGAAAATCGTACAGGGTATGCCAGTAGCTTTGAATGAAGAAGGTTTGATTTACCCTTGCACTGATACAGCTACTCAAGTTTATTTGGGTGTAGCAGTAACGGATAACGTTAACCCTGCTTATCAACCTCAAAGAAATTTCCCGGTAGAGGTAACAGTAGCTATGGAAGGTTACATGATTTGTAACTGGGTATCAAACGGAAATATCGAAGCTGGCTATGTAACTCCCGATGGAGAATTGCTTAACGATAGATTCGTAAAAGCTAACCAAGCAACTTCAACCCAGTTCATTGCCCTTAATCCAGCAGAAGAGGCAAATGAGGTAATTCAAGTACTCATCAAATAAGAGAAAAGAAGTTATGGAAAATAAAATAGATATTACAAAGTTGAAGGCTCAAGATTTTATGAATGAGCTGCCGGAAATGGTAAGAAGCTTGGAAGCTGTTCGTTCCGGTTCACAGGACAAGAAGCCTGTAGAGGTAACTTTTGGAGAATTGGTTACCGGTAAATGGGGTATTTCAGAAGATGAACTTTTTGAAAAGATGGGCATCAATCCAAAAGTGGACACGATGCAGAACATCTTTACAATGCCCCAACAGAATATTCGTTGGATTGTTCCGGAAATCATCCGTGCTGCTATCACATTGGGTATGCGCCAGGCTCCGTTCTATCCAAATATCATTGCATCTGACCAACCAATCAATGGTTTACAAGCAATCATGCCGATGGTTAACATGTCGGATGCTGCCCCTGCAAAGGTTAATGAGGCAGAAACTATCCCATTGGGTGATGTTAGCTTCGGACAGAAATCAGTTAGCCTCTTCAAAATCGGAAAAGGTTTCAAACTTACTGATGAAGTTCGTAACTATGTTTCACTCGATGTCTTGGGAATCTACCTTCGTGATTTTGGTGTTCAGTTGGGTTATGCTCTGGATACTTTGGCTATGGACGTTGCTATCAATGGTAACAACCCTGATGGCTCTGAGTCTGCCCCGGTAATCGGTGTATACGAAACAACTAACGGTATCACTTACAAAGACCTTCTGCATATTTGGGTACGTGCTGCTCGTATGGGACGTAACTTCCAAACTATGATTGGTGGTGAAGACCAGGCAATCGAAATGCTGAACTTGCCGGAATTCAAGGATCGTCACTCTGGTACTACAGAAGCTACCCTGAATGTTAAGTCTCCTGTTCCCAAGAATGCTGACTTCTACATTCACCCGGGTACACCCGACCAACAGTTGCTGTTGATTGATACATCTGCTGCCTTGATTAAGCTTACTGCTCGTCAGTTGATGCTTGAATCTGAAAGAATCGTTTCTAACCAGACTCAGGCAATCTATGCAAGCTTGACTACTGGCTTCTCTAAGATGTACCAGGATGCAACTCTGTTGCTGGCTGCTGACAAGAAGTTCTCAGAATTCGGTTTCCCCGAGTTCATGAACGTAGACCCATATTTGATGGTTAACCTAGAATAATAAGGGACGTCCGGTTTCATCTATATAAATTCCCTGAGAGGTAGGTAACTAAAAAGACCTATCCTCTCTTTAATCATTTTTAAATCTTAGGAAATATGGCTAAAGATAAATATACAGTAACTGTGGGACCAAGAGCTTACAGTTTTCATGACCAATCAACTGGTATTACCGTTTGTAGAGGAGAAGACAAGGAACTCTCTCGTCGTCAATTCCGTGCACCAAAGATTCAGAAGGCAATTGCCTCTGGCCATCTGATTATCATTGCTGATAAATCAGAAATCGAAAAGTATTCAGAGGCCGACATCGAAAAGTTGGATAAGAGACTGAATGCTCAGTTCAAGAAAGGCATGACTCTTGAAAAACTTGCAAAGGGGTATTCCCTGGAAGAACTGAAACTGGTAGCAGGTCTTCATGAAATCGTTGCCGAGAAAGATGATACAGTAGAAACAATTCTTCAGGCTTTGCTAGAAGAATTCGAATCCTCTTCTAAAGGGTAATCTATGAAAACTACATAAGACAGACTAATATGAATAACAATCTGGACTTTTTGTACGTTACGTCAGGTCTGGAAGTTTCATTCAGAGTCATATCCAAAGTCCCGGCCAAATCTATTTTTGACTGGGACTTTGGCGATGATAAGGGAGAGGTTTTCAATGGTGGAAGACATGTTTCCTATTCTTATGAAACTCCCGGTTTCTATACCGTAACATTACATGTAACTAACTCTAGCGGTTTAGATATCACCGTAGATAAGACTCTGGTAGTTTGTGATTATGGGCATACGGCATTAGCCGATACAATATATAACTTAATCGACCATTATATCCCTTCAGAAATATCTGATGGGATGACCCGGGAAGAGAAATCTATTTATATCACTAAGTGGCAATATTACATTGGACCTCTAGTAAACCATACAATTGCACCCGATAAGTATACGGATGAATTATGGTATGAAGCACTAGAAAACCAATTAATAATGGAATTGGCAGCATGGGATTTTCTCAATGTGAAGATACTTAATCTATTAACGAGTACTTCCGAATACTTAAGTCAATTAACCTCTACCAAAGAACAAACTGGTGATGGTACTTCTAAACCTGAACTTGCTCGTGGTGATAGGATAAAACAAATCACTACTGGGCCCACTGAAGTGCAATATTATGATACCTTGGCAGATGCTACAAGTTCCCTATGGAAAACACTTTCTCAAGCAATGCAACCGGGTGGATTAATAGATGAATTAAGGAAGAACCTTTGTATGTTAGCTTCACGATTGGAAATCTACTTACCGTTCTGTGATGAAGTATTTAGAACCGTAGTCCCAAAAGTAGTTAACAGAAGGCAACCTGGAGTATTAGATGGGCCAAATCCAAGTGCTCCAGTGAAGGGTGGTAAGAAATCAATTCTAACTAAGTTATGACAAAAGAACCCTGGAGAATGGTAAAGAACCGCTCTTGGGATAGATACAAGAAAATTATCACTGACTTCTTAGATTGGGATGCTGGTAGGCAATCCATAACCTGGGCCAAACATGTTAATCAGCTTCTCAGTCATGCCGAAGACAGTATACCTAAATATTATAACATCCAAATCGAGGCATTATGTTACTACAATGCTTTCAGAAACTGGCCTATCAATAAGGCAACTATTTCAGGAGAATTGGATGATGAAAACTTATCAATACTAATTTCTAAATCTTATATAGAACAAATCGGTTATCTTACACCGGAAGGTTATTGGGATTTTAATTGGGAACAAGATAGGTTTGTAATTAATGGTATAACGTATAAGCCTTCTGGAGATACTCAGACTGCTCAGGCAAAGGATGAGGCTTTAGTTTTCATGATTATCCTAAAGAGAGACCGAGATACCAAAGTTGAATTTGTAGAATAAAAATAAAGTATATGGCAAAGATGTTAGTACTGAGGTGGACACCAATTACTACAAACAGTGGAATTTGGTTTGATAGTAATCTGGTTATCCTCAATGGTACCTCTGGAGTTCATATTGAAATGAAAGGTAATGGCAATGATGTAACGGCATTTCAATCGATGACCGGAAACAAATTTGTCACCTGCTTTCAAGATTACTTCGGGGATATCTGGGATAAAATAATACCTCATCCTGGTATAGGCCAGGTAATAAAGTTCCGTGTAAATAGGCTTCCTGATTATGCTTGCATACGGGGAGATATTGAGGACGGTGGAGATGTAGACCCAGAAAATCCGGATGTACCAATGAATGCCTTCTGTGGTTCAGAGGGAGAACCATTCAGGGATATCGATTTTGAATTCTTACTGGGCCGTCAACGTGCAGTAATTAATCCTTAAATTTTATAAAATATGTATGTAAGTAAGTATTATACCTGCGAAGAAATAGACCAGCGGTTATTACAGGGTTACTATGATGACTTTGTTAAAGCTGGCTTTGGAGGAACTATAAATGAGTTCTGGGCCTTCGTACTTTCTATCAAGAATAAGGTAGATAAGAAAGAAGGATACGACTTATCGAAAAATGATTTTACCGATGAGTTGAAGGCTAAACTTGATGGCATCGAAGAACATGCAAATTATATCACTAAAGTTTCTCAGCTTGAGAATGATTTGAAATATCAAACCGAGGAAGAAGTTAAACAGATGATTAGTGATTTGGTTGATGGTGCTGATGATGCCCTTGATACTCTTAAAGAGTTGGCAGAAGCATTGGGCAATGACCCCAACTTTGCAACTACTATCACTAATAAATTAACCGACCTTCGTACTGCTTTAACCGAAGAGGTTAATCGTGCTAAGGAAGCCGAAGCTGCTCTGGGTGCTGCAGTAGCTGCAGTTCAGGATAACCTAGAATATGGGTTAGACCAAATCAATAAGAAGATTGATACGGTTAAGGCAGACTTAAAAGCTGAAATCGACAGAGTTGAGAAGAAGGTAGATAAGAATGCCGAAGACATCAAAGACCTTGAAGATAAGGTAAATCAAGGTAATGGTGAACTTGAGAAGGAACTCAAGGACCTTATCCAAAAGGAAAAAGATGAACGTATTGCTGCCGATAATGAGATTAAGGAAAGTGTAAATGACCTTAAAACTCTCCATATCAATGATAAGGCATCCCTTGAGTCAAAGATTGCAGAAGAAACTGCAAATCGTACTAACGCAGATACTGTACTGGATTCTAAGATTAACGAAGAAATCACTAATCGCCAGGCAGATACTTTAGCTCTTCAAGGTAAAATTGACCAAGAGAAGGTAGACCGTCATTCTGAGGACCAAGTTCTTCACAATGAAATCTCTAAAGAGGTAACAGACCGTACCAATGCAGATAATGCTCTTCAAGGTAATATTGATAAAGAAGTTCAGGCCCGTACTGTTGCAGACCAAGTATTACAGAACAATATCGATTCAGAGGCTACTACTCGTGCTGCTCAGGATTTAGTTCTTGAACACAAAATCGAAGATGTAAAAGAGCAGGGTGTAGAAGACAAGGAGCAATTGCTTAATGCTATTGCTGCCGAGGCTGCTGCTAGAGAAAAAGGTGATAAAGATCTTGATACTAAGAAAGTAGATAAACGTGAAGGCTATTCTTTGACTAAGAATGACTTTACCGATATACTCAAAGCTAAACTTGATGGGATTGAGGAAAAGGCAAATTATATTACGCATCTTTCTCAGCTTATCAACGATTCTGGTTTCCAAACTGAGGAAGAGGTAAATGCAGCTATCCAAAAGATTATTGGTTCTGCTCCAGAAGTACTTGATACTCTTAAGGAAATTGCTGATGCCCTTGGAAATGACCCCAACTTTGCTGCTACCATTACCAAGAAATTGGCTGCAATCACAGAACAGGTTAACCAAGAAATCGAAGACCGAATTGCGGGTGATGAGGCAAACAGTGCTGAGGTAGCTGCTGAAGTTCAAGCTCGTAAGGATGCTGATACAGCTCTTGAAACTAAACTGAAAGAATATGTAGACAATAAGTCTGCTATTGGTGATGCTGCACTCGGAGTTGTAAGAGATAACCTTAATAAGGAAATCCAAGACCGTAAAGATGCAGATGCCGCAATTCAGGCTAACTTGGATAAGGAGATTGCCGAAAGAAAGACTGCTGATGAAGCATATACTCAAAGTTTGGCTAATGTTAACCAGCGTATCTCAGACTTGGCTTTGAGTATGCAAGAGTCTATCAATACCTTGCGTAATGAGCTACTGAGCAGGTAAATGCCAATACTACGGCAATCGCTACTAATCAACATAATATAGAAAGAAATTCAGAGGCAATCACAAACTTAACTAAGACTGTAGGTGATAACTACAAGGAAGTTAAGGATATGATTAACGAAGAAATCGTTGACCGTACGAATGCCGACAGTGCTTTGAGTTCTCGTATCGATACTCTCAATATTGACCTTAATACTGAGAGTGTAGAAAGAAAAGCTGCAGACCAAGTTCTTCAGGTAAATTTGGATAGAGAAGTAGCAGACCGTACTGCAGCCGATAAAGCCTTGAGTACTGAGTTTACGGCTAAATTGGATAATGCTAAGCAGGCTTTGGAATCTGAGGTAGCTAGCCTTAATACTAAGCTTGAACAAGAAAAGGAAAACCGTATTGCTGGTGATAATGCTTTGGGAGTTCGTATTGATTCTCTAGAGGCAGGTAATACCGATGCTATGAATGAATTAAAAGCAAAGGTAAATGCTAATACTACTGCTATTAATGCAGAGAAAGACCGAGCAATTGCCAAAGAGACTTCACTTGAGGCAAAGATTGATACCAACCTTCAGAACCATAAAGATGATATGGCGGGTATCAACCAAAATATACTTACCGAAAAGAATGACCGCTTAGCTGGTGATACTGAGTTGCAGAATAATATCGATAAGGAAGCTACAGAACGTGCTAACCAAGATACCCTTATTAATAATGCTATTGCTCAGGAAAAAGCAGATCGAATTGCTGCTGACCAGGCAATGGATGGAAAGAAGGTAGATAAGGTAGACGGTAAAGTACTTTCTTCAAATGACTTTACTGACTTGCTATATGCCAAGTTGGATGGCATCGAAGAACATGCAAACTACATCACTAAGGTATCTGAGTTATTAAACGATTCAGATTTCCAGAGTGCTGAACAAGTAGAGGCAGCTATCCAAAAGATTATTGGCTCTGCTCCAGAGGTACTTGATACTTTGGCTGAGATTGCTAAGGCTCTCGGTGATGACCCTAACTTTGCAGCAACTATGACTGCTAAGCTTACTGAGTTGGAGAATAAGCTTGAAGCTGAAAAGAATCTGCGTGAACAAGGAGATAATACTCTGCAACAGACTTTCACTAACTTAAGTAATACTCTTACTACTACGGTAAATGAGTTGAGAACTTTCGTAACTGAAACTCGTACGGAGCTGTTAACTTCCTTGAATGCTACCAATGCTCTGGTAACTCAGAATGCTGCTAATATTCAACGTAATCTGGAATTGATTCAGGGTATTCAGGATAACATTAATGGTAACTATACTGCCATTACCGATTTGCTGAATAATGAAATCGCTGCTCGTAAGGCTGAGGATATTCGATTAGAAGCAAAGATTGACCAGAATACTTCTGACTTAAATACAGAGAGAGAGGAAAGAAAGGCCGCAGATAAAGTTCTCCAGGATAACATTGATGCAGAAGAAGCTGCCCGTATTGCTGCCGATACAGCTTTGGGTAAACGTATCGATAAAGAAATTCAGGACAGAACCGATGCTGATACTGCCTTAGATAATAAATTCACTAACATTACCGATGACCATGAAGAAAGACTGGTAGCTGAAGAAGGTACTTCTGATGCTTTGCCTGATACCATGGTTACCGATGTTAGTGCTGTAACAAGAACTGGTACCCAACTTTCTTTCAAGGTAAAGACTTCAACCAAGGATAATGCAAATAACCAATATGGTGAAGAAGTAGAAGCTACCAAGAACTTACTCCCGGTAACTCAAACTCTTGCAGGAGTTATGTCTGCCGCAGACAAGGTTAAGTTAGATGGGTTAGACCCCAATTCTCTGACGGATATCTCTGCAGCTTCAGATGCTAATAAGGTAACAGTAACCGTAACTAAGGATAACGGTTTGAATGCTGATACTACCGAAACTTTCGATTTGCCTCAGGTATCGGCTACTAAGGCTGGTACGATGACTGCTAAGGATAAGGTTGAGTTAGATAGAATCTCTACGGCTAACTTTGCTCTTGGTGCAGTAACTCCCAATGAAACTACTGTTGGCATAGCTGCTACTAAGACCGTAGTTGAAGATGGTACAGTAGAACAGAATCCTATTACATTGCCTGCCTCTACTGCAGAGAAAGCTGGTGTACAAACTGCAGCAGATAAGAAGCTGTTTGATTCTATACCAGATAATATTATTATCTTATCTGGTGATAAACCAGTTGAGGTAGGTCAACAAAGCAGTCATGTTACTTTAACTCATAATTTCTCTTCTAAAAAAGAAGAGGGTATTTATACTCATGAGCCTGAAGATTATAAGACTACTTATATCCCAGCAGCTACTACAGAGAAAGCTGGTGTAATGACCGCCCAAGATAAAGTTAATCTAGATGAGACATTACCCAATGCTATTGCTCAAGAGGTTCAGGACCGTAAAGATGCTATCGAAGCTTTGGACGGTAAATCAGAAGCCGCTCTTGCTCAAGAAGTAGCTGATAGAAAAGCTGCAGATACTGCTTTAGATACCAAGTTTACTAAAGCTGTAAACGATGAAGCAACTGCTCGTACTTCTGCTGATACTGCATTGGGTGCAAGGATTGATAAAGAGATTGCTGATAGAACTGTGGCAGATACTGCCCTTGATAATAAACTGCAGAATAACATTAACACTCTAGAAGCTAAGCATGATGCCTTTGTAGCAACTAAGGGTAAGGCTAATGGCTTTGCTCCATTGGATGGGAAGGGGTTAGTACCTGCTAACCATTTGCCTTCATATGTAGATGATGTACTTGAAGTATATGCTACCTATGATGTAAGCCCCACTGGAGGTCTTACTAATGTTCAATTGTATACGGATGCAGGTCACCAAACTCCCGTAGTTGGAGAATCTGGTAAGATTTATATAAATGTTGCCGATGGTGAACCTCCATACCAATTCCGTTGGTCAGGTACTAAATTCGTAGACAGTAATACTTCGTCTCTTATCATTGGGGAAATCGCAGGTACTGCTTTCGAAGGTAGTAGAGGTAAGCATCTTGAGGATGTGGTATCTAGCATGCCTAAAAATTTAATTAGTAAGGTTTCAATAGCTAACAAAAATAAGCGTAATATTATTATCTTATGTAACTATTCTGCTACGGATGGTCAAGGGCATTACATTGATAAACCCGATGGGATGGTAATCCTTCTAACCCCAGCCACTACTCGAGAAGCTGGTCTGATGGATGCCGATAGTGTAATAATGCTTAATCAAACCTTACCAGATGCTATCGAAGCTGAACAAGAGGCCCGTATTGCAAAAGATAATGAGATTAAAGCATCATTGGAAACCGTACCAGAAATACTCTTGGCAAAATCTAGTAATGAACCGGGTAGTCTTCTTAATTTAGGTTTTACTACTACTGGCATATCCATTAATTACTGGTATGCAAAAAAACAGCAGAATGGACATTACCAAGTTAATGATTCTCAATCTAGTATTTTACTCCCAGCAGCAACTAAAACTGCTGCTGGTGTAATGACGGCATCCGATAAGACTAAACTTGATAACACAGTACAAGGCTTGGCAAATGAGATTACGGATAGAACCAATGCTATCAATTCTCTTCGTACAGAATTAAAAACTTACGTAGATGGATTGATTGCCGATAAGGGTTCAGATATAACTGCCCTGGAAACTAAGGTAAATAATCACATTGCCAATAAATCTAATCCTCATACAGTTACTAAGGCTCAAGTTGGTTTGGGTAATGTTAACAATACATCGGATGCAGATAAACCAGTATCTACTGCTCAGGCTGCTGCTATTGCCGATGCTAAGGCTGCAGGTACTGCTGCTCAAACTGCAATCAATAACCATGCAGGTCTAAGGAATAATCCTCATGTAGTTACTCGAGCTCAGTTAGGATTGGCAATTACAGATAATGTAGTATTTGCTAAAACTACGGCACCATCCGGTTTCTTCAAAGAATCTTCAGATATTCGACTCAAATCTAATGTTAAAGATTTGAATCATACTCTGGAACAGATTTGTCAGATACCAACTAAATCTTTTGAAATAGCTGGTAAAGAGGATGAAGGAACTATTGCTCAAAATCTGGAAGCATTGGGATTTGGCAAATATGTGGATGAGACTCCAGTAGAGAAATCTACTGTACCTAATCCAGAGGAATTCGAAACTTTGGAAATCAATGGGGAAGAGTATGTACTCGTAAAACAAGTTAAATATCACAAGATGTCAACTTTGGCAATTGAAGGTATTAAACTTCTCTACGATGAGATTAAGGCTTTGAAGGCTGAGATTCAAGAACTTAAAAATAAATAATCATGGGAGAGATAGCAACCTGGAGTGCTGTCAAAACTAAAGTAGGCCTTGGTAAGACAGGAAATGACTGCCCTACCAAGGCTGAATTGTTAGCACTCTCCTCGACAGGAACCGGGGAGAATTATGTGGGGTTGGAACTATCCAATGCCAGTTCCTATGGAAATAATGAATGTGTCAAACTCGAAGATATTCATAAGGTAACCTATAAGTATACTTTTTACTACTAGATACAGTAGTGTAAGCTCGATGCTTTGGGTAACCCAAGCTCTTCTAATCAGGGGTTTGGTTTTATTTCTACAAAACAG
>ENA-OPYS01000039-OPYS01000039.1-human-gut-metagenome-genome-assembly--contig:-NODE-39-length-19172-cov-1.288580_pt1 | contig 19172 bp, 19 predicted proteins | sample MGYA00242635_ERZ504478 | MGnify/ENA primary metagenome ERZ504478 (study PRJEB26092, sample SAMD00036246) | human gut metagenome | host: Homo sapiens | study: EMG produced TPA metagenomics assembly of... | reverse complement strand
TTCCGTTCGGGAACCCTACGTTTTTGCGACGGGAAACATAGGGTTTGCAGTAGGAAAACGTAGAAAACGAACAAGGAAAATAGCAAGAATATGCAGGTAATTTTCAATTTAAGGATAATGACGTGTCAAAAAGTTTTCCGGAATACGGTAAAAAACAGCCCTCTGTTATAAAGAAATGAGGTTTTGTGGCAGATTGTTGTTTTTTATTTGATATAAGTGTGATATTGTGAGATATTTTCAATATATTTGCGCACGAAGTTATAAAAGATTGTTCAGATGATTTACGACATGGAAATGCAGAAGACGTTCTATGCGTCGTATGCAGAAAAAGTAGAAAAGGCCCGTAAGAAACTGGGGCGTGCCATGACTTTGGCTGAAAAAATATTGTATGCACATTTATACGACGAAAACACGGTGGCTGCTTTCCGTCGGGGGGAAGAGTATGTTAACTTCCGTCCGGACCGCGTAGCCATGCAGGATGCGACGGCCAGATGGCGCTGTTGCAGTTTATGAATGCGGGAAAATCCGTTTCAGCTGTTCCTGCTACCGTACATTGTGACCATTTGATTCAAGCATATAAAGGAGTGGAAGAGGATTTGCCTTCTGCTTGCACTACTAATAAAGAGGTATACGATTTTCTGAAAAGTGTGGCTTCGAAGTACGGCATCGGCTTCTGGAAACCGGGAGCAGGTATCATTCATCAGGTCGTACTTGAGAACTATGCGTTTCCGGGTGGCATGATGGTGGGAACCGACTCACACACCCCGAATGCCGGTGGATTGGGTATGATTGCCATTGGCGTGGGCGGTGCCGACGCAGTGGACGTAATGACCGGTATGGAATGGGAATTGAAGATGCCGAAACTGATTGGTGTGAAGCTGACCGGTGCGTTGAACGGATGGGCTTCACCAAAAGATGTGATTTTGAAACTGGCAGGTATTCTCACCGTGAAGGGAGGAACGAATGCCATTATTGAATATTTCGGAGAGGGAACCCGCTCGTTGTCTGCTACCGGAAAGGCTACTATCTGTAACATGGGAGCTGAGGTGGGAGCTACGACTTCTGTTTTCCCTTATGATGAGGAGATGAAGCGCTACCTCTGCGCTACCGGACGTGAGGATATTGCCGAACTGGCTGAGGCTAATGCGGCCGATTTGCGGGCAGATGCGGAAGTGGCACAGCAGCCGGAGAAATATTACGACCGTTTGATTGAAATCGACCTTTCTGCACTGGAACCGTATGTGAACGGACCGTTTACGCCCGATGCAGCTTGTCCGGTATCGGAATTTGCTGCCCGTGTGAAGAAGGAAGGGTTCCCGCAGAAGATGGAAGTGGGATTGATTGGTTCTTGTACCAACTCTTCTTATCAGGATTTGAGTCGTGCAGCTTCGGTAGCCCGTCAGGTAAAGGCAAAAGGTTTGAAGATGCAGGCTTCGCTGATTATCAATCCGGGTTCGGAACAGGTATATTGCACGGCTCAGCGCGACGGCATGATTGAGGACTTGAAGAGCATCGGCGGTGTGGTGATGACCAATGCCTGCGGTCCTTGTATCGGACAGTGGAAGCGTGTGACTGACGATCCGCTTCGGGCCAATTCTATCGTGACTTCGTTCAACCGTAACTTTGCCAAGCGTGCCGATGGCAATCCGAACACACATGCGTTCATTGCTTCACCGGAAATGGCTGTGGCGTTTGCCATTGCAGGCGACTTGTGCTTTAATCCGCTGACGGATACCCTGAAAAATGAGAAGGGAGAAGAAGTCAGACTTGATCCGCCGACAGGGGAAACACTGCCACAGAAAGGATTTACAGTAGATGACAATGGTTATGTGGCTCCTTCGGCCGACGGAGGAAAGGTGGAAGTGACCATTCAGTCGGACTCACAGCGCTTGCAGAAACTGGAACCATTTGCTGCATGGAACGGAGAAGACTTCATGGAGCTTCCGCTGTTGATTAAGACGCAGGGAAAATGTACTACCGACCACATCTCTATGGCCGGACCATGGTTGCGCTTCCGCGGACACCTGGAAAATATTTCCGATAATATGCTGATGGGGGCTGTCAATGCATTCAACGGTAAGACTAACTGCGTATGGAATCAGCTGACTGGCGAATATGAAGCCGTTTCGGCAGTGGCCAAGCAGTACAAGGCAAAGGGCATGAGCTCTATCGTAGTGGCAGAAGAAAATTACGGAGAGGGTTCCAGTCGTGAACATGCCGCCATGGAACCGCGCTTCCTGAACGTACGGGTAATTCTGGCCAAGAGCTTTGCCCGTATTCATGAAACAAACTTGAAGAAACAGGGTATGCTGGCACTGACTTTTGCCGACAAGAACGATTACGACAAGGTACGTGAGCACGACCGGATTTCTATCTTGGGATTGCAACGCTTTGCTCCGGGTAAACCGTTGCATGCCGTGTTGACGCACGAAGACGGCACGACAGAAACTTTCGAAGTGCTTCATACCTATAATGAAATGCAAATTAACTGGTTTAAGGCCGGTTCAGCCTTGAACACCTTTAAAAAATGAGAGAAATGAGCAATAAGATGTATATGCAGGACGGGAAACTGGTGGTTCCCGATCACGTAGTGATTCCTTTTATTGAAGGGGATGGAGTAGGAGCAGAAATCACTCCGGTTTGTCAGAAAATTGTCAATACAGCGGTAGAGCTGGCCTACGTAGGTAAGCGCCGTATTGAATGGAAAGAGGTGCTGGCCGGTGGAAAGGCTTTTGAGCAGACTGGTGAATGGTTGCCGAAGGCTACGCTGGAAGCATTTAAGGAATATCTGGTAGGTATTAAAGGTCCGTTGACCACTCCGGTAGGCGGTGGTATCCGTTCGCTGAACGTGGCATTGCGTCAGACGCTCGATTTGTATGTCTGCTTGCGTCCGGTACGCTGGTTCAAAGGAGTCGTTTCTCCGGTGAAAGAGCCGCACAAGGTGAACATGCACATTTTCCGCGAAAATACGGAAGACATTTATGCGGGTATCGAATGGGAACAAGGTACACCGGAAGCACAGAAATTCTATGCTTTCCTTCGTGATGAGATGGGTGTGACCAAGGTACGTTTCCCGGAAACCTCTTCATTTGGTGTGAAACCCGTGTCAAAGGAAGGTACCCAGCGACTGGTACGTGCAGCCATTGAATACGCATTGCAACACGGCCTGCCGTCAGTGACACTGGTACACAAGGGAAATATCATGAAGTTTACGGAAGGAGGTTTCAAGCGCTGGGGATACGAAGTGGCCGAAACCGAGTTCAAGGACCAGACTTTCACTATGAACGAATATGACCGCCTGAAGAAAGAGCTGGGTGAAGAGTCTGCCAAGCTGCCGTAGCCAAAGCCATCAACGATGGAAAAGTGGTGGTGAAGGATTGCATTGCAGATGCTTTCCTGCAAAATACCCTGCTCATTCCGGAAGAATATTCGGTCATTGCTACGCTGAACCTGAACGGCGATTATGTGTCCGACCAGCTGGCTGCCATGGTGGGCGGTATCGGTATCGCACCGGGAGCCAACATCAATTACAAGAGCGGACATGCCATCTTTGAAGCGACTCACGGCACGGCACCGAACATTGCCGGAAAGAATGTGGTGAATCCGTGTTCCTTGCTGCTTTCTTCTGTCATGATGCTGGAGTACATGGGCTGGAAAGAAGCTGCCCAACTGATTGTGAATGCTTTGGAGAAAGCTTTCTCGAAAGGGAAGGCTACTCATGATTTGGCGCGTTTCATGCCGAATGGCCACGCGTTGGGCACGAATGAATTTGGACAGGAAATCATTTCTTTGCTGTAATAGTCGGAGGATTTTCTTGTCGGAGTGTTTTTAATGGATAAAAAGAGAAGTTTATGAAGAAAGAATATATAGTTTACAAACTTTCCGAGTGTGCCAAGCAGGCATGCCGCATCGACAATGAACTGTTCACGAAATACAATGTAAAGCGGGGTCTGCGTAACGAAGATGGTACAGGTGTGCTCGTGGGACTGACAAAGATTGGTAATGTGGTAGGTTATGAACGCACAGACCAGGGATTGAAGGCTATTCCGGGTAAGTTATTCTATCGCGGATACGATTTGGATGACATTGCTCATGCCTTGCTGCGCGAGAAGCGTTTCGGCTTTGAGGAAGTGGCTTATCTGCTGTTGTCGGGTGAACTTCCTGACAGCGAACAACTGGCTTCGTTCAAGGAGCTCATCAATGACAATATGCCGCTGGACAAGAAGACGACCATGAACATTATCGACCTTGAAGGGCAGAACATCATGAACATCCTGGCACGTAGTGTGCTCGAAATGTACACGTTCGACCCGAATCCGGATGATATTTCACGCGACAACCTGATGCGTCAGTCCATCGAACTGATTTCAAAGTTCCCGACCATCATTGCGTATGCGTATAGCATCTATCGTCACAGTATACACGGACGTTCGCTGCACATTCGCCATCCGCACGAGAATCTGTCGCTGGCCGAAAACTTCCTTTACATGATTAAGAAAGAATACACTCCGCTGGAAGCGCGTATGCTCGACTTGCTGCTGGTGCTTCAGGCAGAGCATGGAGGTGGTAACAACTCAACATTTACCGTACGCGTCACCAGTTCTACTCGCACGGATACGTATTCCAGCATTGCAGCCGGAATTGGTTCGTTGAAAGGTCCTCTGCACGGAGGTGCCAACATTCAGGTGGTCAAGATGTTCCATCACTTGAAAGAGGTGATTTCTGACTGGACGAATGTAGACGAAATCGATACTTATCTGACCCGCATGCTGAACAAGGAAGCCTACGATGGCAGTGGATTGATTTACGGTATCGGTCATGCGGTGTACACGATTTCCGATCCGCGTGCCGTATTGCTGAGGAACTGGCTGGTGAATTGGTGGCAGAAAAGGGATGTGAGAAAGAATTTGCTTTCCTTGAACTCCTGGAACAGCGTGCCATTGAATGCTTCAAGAAAGTGAAAGGAACCAAGAAGCAGGTTTGCTCGAATGTGGATTTCTATTCAGGCTTTATCTACGAACTGATGGGTTTGCCGCATGAAATCTATACGCCGCTGTTTGCCATGGCCCGTATTGTGGGATGGACGGCACACCGTATTGAGGAACTGAACTTCGAAGGTCGTCGCATTATCCGTCCGGCGTACAAGAACGTACTGGAGGAAGTGGACTACAAGCCGATTGGAGAAAGATAAAAGTTCAAGTGATTTTATATGGAGGAAGCGACAGAAACCCGATAATGAGGTATCTGCCGCTTCTTTTCTTTTTAGGAATGTCGGCTAAATTGTGTACCTTTGCGGCGTTTTTATCGTAAAATCAGAAAATATGAATAGCTTGAAAGGTTTTTTCTATGGGATTGCCACTTCGGTAACATTTGGTTTGATACCCTTGTTTACGCTGCCTTTGATGCAGAAAGGGATGATGTTTGATTCGATTCTTTTTTATCGTTTTCTCTTTGCCACCTTTGCATTGGGTGCCATGATGAAAATAAAGAAGGAGTCATTTCGTATAGAGAGCCGTGATATTCCGATGTTTCTTTTGTTGGGACTGCTGTACACAGGCTCAGCCATGTTTCTGTTCTGGGGATATGGATTTATGGGAGCCGGGGTAGCCACGACACTTCATTTTACCTATCCCGTATTTGTGACCTTGCTGATGTTGGTCTTGTTCCGTGAGAAAGCTTCCTGGGTAACGTGGGTAGCTATTCTGCTGGCAATATATGGCGTATCTGAACTTTCTTTGAAGGGAGATGAGTTGTCGGCCGATGCGACGGGAGTGATTATTGTCTTGCTTTCGGCCGTATGTTATGCGGGCTACATTGTAGCAGTCAATAAATCAAGATTGCGTGATATGAGCGGCCGGAAATTAGCTTTTTACGTATTTATCGTAAGTACGGTGCTGTTTGCCATAAAGGCGTTGACCAATCAGGGAATACAGCCGGTACCGGATGCAGTTTCAATTGGAAATCTGTTCTTGCTGGCGGTGGTGCTACTGTCATTTCCAATATTACTTTGGTCTTGGCCGTACAGAATATTGGAGGGACAATGACTTCGGTATTGGGAGCCATGGAACCAGTGACGGCCGTATGTATCGGTGCCTTGATTTTTGGGGAAGAGTTTACCATGCAGGAAGGCTGGGGAATATTCCTTATCTTGGTGGCCGTTACCTTAATTGTGCTGACCCGGACCATCCAGAAAAGTCTGTCGACGGTAGTACGCAAAATTCGTCCGCGTCATGCTTGACACGGACGAACCTTGCGGTGGGAAAATCACGATTTCCCGTATAGTTTGTTGATAAGGTCGTTTCGACCGATTTTCCGTAATTCGTTGATAATGGCCTTCCGTTCCTCGGGTTTATACCAGAAGAAGAACATGCGCTGGGCCAGTTTTTCACGAGGGGTCTTGGCCGAGAATACCGGTTCCAGTGTGTAGGGGTGTACGCCTGTGTACCATGCTTCCGTAGAGACGGTCATAGGGGTAGGCGTAAAATCCTGTACCTGCTCCAGGTGGAAGTCCAGTTTCTTGGTGATGACCGCTAGTTCGGCCATGTCCTCTTCCGTACAGCCAGGGTGACTGCTGATGAAGTAGGGGATAATCTGTTGTCTTAATCCCGCTTCCTTGTTGATTTTGTCAAAGATACGCTTGAACTCGTAGAACTGCTCGAACGGAGGTTTGCGCATCAGGTACAGTACTTTGTCGCTGGTATGTTCCGGAGCCACTTTCAGTCGTCCGCTTACGTGGCGTGTAATCAGTTCACGGGTATATTCCTTGGTACTCTGGTTGGTTTTTGCATCTTTGCTCTGATGGAGAAGCAGGTCGTAGCGCACTCCACTGCCGATAAAGCTTTTCTTGATGCCCGGCAAGCTGTCTACCGCATGGTATATCTCTAATAACGGCTGGTGGTCGGTATTCAGGTTCGGGCAGACTTTCGGGTGGATGCACGACGGACGTTTGCAGCGGCGGCAAAGAGCCGTATCTTTTCCTCCCATCTGGTACATATTGGCCGAGGGGCCTCCCAAATCACTCAGATACCCTTTGAAGTCGGGCATTTCAGCGATGGCTTTTACTTCCTTGAGAATACTTTCCTTGCTTCGGCTGACAATGAACTTTCCCTGATGAGCCGAGATGGTACAGAAAGCACATCCGCCAAAGCATCCCCGGTGGATGTTGACAGAGAACTTGATCATTTCATAAGCCGGAATTCGCTTGTTTTTGTATTTAGGATGCGGAAGACGGGTGTAAGGCAGGTCGAACGACATGTCCAGCTCTCCTTGCGTCATGGGAGGATAAGGCGGGTTGGTAACCACCGTCTGCTTTCCTACCTGCTGAAGGATGCGGGCAGCCGCATAGCGGTGGATTCTTCCTCAATATGTCGGAAGTTCTGTGCCTGTTTTTTCTTGTCCTTCAGGCATTCTTCATGCGAATAGAGTGTCAGGTCGCCTTGCCCGTTCGGATTTTCCGGCAGAGCGGCTACCTCTTTCTGTGAAATCAGGTAGGCTGTTTGTGGAATGTCGTGCGGCAAGTCCCCAGCATGAACTTCTCCTTCTACCTCAAGCAAACGCTCGCTCAGTTCTGTAATGGGTTTTTCTCCCATTCCGTAAATAAGCAGGTCAGCTCCTGATTCTACCAAGATGGAAGGACGTAATTTCTCTTCCCAATAGTCATAGTGCGTCAGGCGTCGAAGAGAGGCTTCTATACCGCCTAAAACCACCGGTACGTCAGGGTACAGTTTTTTCAGAATCTGCGTATAGACAATGCTGGGATATTCCGGGCGCATGTCATGGCGTCCGTCGGGCGTATAGGCATCTTCGCTTCTCAGCCGTCGGTTGGCCGTATACTTGTTGACCATGCTGTCCATACATCCGGCAGATACGCCGAAGAACAGTCTTGGTCTTCCCAGTTTCTTGAAGTCGCGCAGGTCATCGCGCCAGTTGGGCTGGGGGATGATGGCTACTTTCAGTCCTTTGGCTTCAAGCATTCGTCCGATGACGGCAGCACCGAAAGAAGGATGGTCCACGTACGCATCTCCACTGAAGATGATGACGTCAAGTTCGTTCCATCCCCTCAGTTCAGCCTCTTTCTTGGTAGTAGGCAACCAGTCGGTCAGCTTGTATTCTTTCAAGGCGTTTCTTTAATTGTGGTTTTCTTCAGTTTCTTCTTGTTCCTCTTTCTCTTCTTTTTCTCTTTCCCATTTGATATAAAGAAGGATGAGCTGGTGTAAGCCGAACGCTTTCATGTTGTTGTGATAAATCACGTCAATGCACAGGTCGAGCAAGTCCTTGCTGTTTTCTTCCATGGACGCAATGAGCGAACGGATGTTCAGTTTCAGTTTGTCGAGCACGGTTTCGTCCACAATTCCGTTGCTGTCAATAAGCTGTTGGAAGAGCGAATATTTTTCAATGGTTTCCAGATGCTTTTCAGAAATTTCCATGCTGCGTGTGCCGGAAGCGTTGGTTTGTATGGTATACATAATATGATAATTTTAAAGTTTATGTAACAAAGGTATTTTTTTTCTAGATACGATGGCTCGTTTTCTCTCTTTTCTTTAGGGATTTTTGTGTATTTTCGGCTGGTAGAAACGCGGTGCCTGCCTTATCTTTGCCTGACGGATATGTTTCAGACAATATACCTACAAATGGTGATTGCGGGTGTTGAAAGGATTCTCTTATTTTGCAGTGTGAATTTATGAATACGATATTTATGTGTAACAATACTACGCGAATGTATAAACCCACCGACAAGATGGGCGACTTGATTTGTGAGAATTATGCTCTTCTGCAGGTGATGAGCCGTTTTGGCATCTCATTAGGGTTTGGTGACAAGTCCGTGCAGGAAGTGTGCGACATGAATCAGGTGGATTGCAATACATTCCTGATAGTGGTCAATTTCCTGGGCGAGGAGAGCAATCATATTCACGACCATTTGCAGGGACTTTCCATTCCTGCACTGGTAGAATACCTTAAAAAGGCTCATTCCTATTTTCTGGATTTCCAGTTGCCTACCATCCGGCGGAAACTGATAGAGGCAATCGACTGTTCATCGGAGAATGAAGTCGCTTTTCTGATTGTGAAGTTTTTCGATGCATACGTGCACGAGGTACGCAAGCACATGGAATATGAGAATGAAAAGGTATTTACTTATGTGGAACATTTGCTGAAGGGAGAACGGCTGAAAGATTACAGCATCGGAGTTTTTGCCCGTCACCATGACCAGATCAATGCCAAGTTGACCGAGCTGAAAAATATCATTATCAAATATTATCCGTCGGGCGGGGACAACCAGCTGCTGAATGCTACCTTGTTCGATATATTTAGTTGTGAGGAGGATTTGGCTTCGCACAACCGGGTGGAAGATTTTATTTTCGTGCCCGCAATCATGGAGTTGGAAAAGGAGATAAAATGAAACCGCAGGAAACAATATACATTGCTGTGGCAGATACGTCGATGATTATTCGCAGCGGACTCGTGTCTGTGTTGAGGCGTCTGCCTGATTTGCCGGTACAGGTAATCGAGGTTTCTTCAGAAGAGGGCCTGAAGCATTGTATGGAGGCACATACTCCACAAATTTTGATTATAAACCCTCAATTTGGAGGATGGTTCGATGTGGCTGCTTTCAAGCAGGAATATCCGGAAGCTGCCATGAAATTCGTGTCGCTGATTTACACGATGGTGGATGCCAACCAGTTGAAAGGCTACGATGATTCGGTCAATTTATTTGACGACGTGGATTCTTTGTCGCATAAGGTGTCGATGCTGATGAACGTGCCGGATGAGGAAGAAAGCGACCAGGACTCATTGAGCCAGCGGGAAAAAGAAATCGTAGGTTGTGTGGTGCGAGGAATGACCAATAAGGAAATTGCCGAAAAACTCTATATTTCCGTGCATACGGTCATTACGCATCGCCGGAACATTACGCGAAAATTACAGATTCACTCGGCCGCCGGACTGACCATTTATGCCATCGTAAATAAGTTGGTAGAGTTGAGTGAAGTGAAAATGAATCTTTAGAAAGGTCGTTATTTGGATTAATTCTAAAATACCTACATTTAGGTATTGCGGGTACAGCCTTTAACACCTATCTTTGCAGTGTTAGTCATATAGAAATTACGTAAACCACAAAAGTAAAAGAAGTTAGTTATTAGTTGGGTGCGCCCTGCGAAGTGATTCGCGGGGCGCACGCATTTTTACATTTTGTTATGGTGGTTTAAATCGTTTTCAAAATCTGAAATAAAGTTTTCATTTCCCGAGAAAACCTTTTACTTTTGCTCGAAAGAAGACGAATAACAGATTTTAAGTATATGAAAGTAGGATTATTTATTCCCTGTTATATCAATGCCGTTTATCCGCAGGTGGGAGTGGCTTCTTTTAAGTTGCTGAAAAGCCTGGGGGTGGATGTAGATTATCCGCTGGACCAGACTTGCTGCGGACAACCGATGGCAAATGCAGGATTTGAAGAAGAGTCAGTAGAGTTGGCCAAACGTTTTGACCGTCTTTTTGAACAGTATGATTACATTGTAGGCCCGTCGGCCAGCTGTGTGGTATTTGTGCGTGATCATTATGGACAGTTATTAGCCAAGGAACCTCATCGTTGTGCCAGCGAGGGCAAAATTTATGATATCTGCGAATTTATTCATGACGTGGTGAAACCCACTTCCTTGCAGGCTTCTTTCCCTCACAAGGTCAGTATCCAGAACAGTTGTCATGGAGTGCGCCTGATGCACCTTTCTTCACCGAGCGAATTGAATATCCCGTATTATAATAAGCTTCGTGATTTGCTTTCCTTGGTGAAAGACATTGAAGTGGTAGAACCGGAAAGACCGGATGAGTGTTGTGGATTTGGAGGTATGTTTGCGGTAGAAGAACACGCCGTATCCGGACAGATGGGACGTGATAAGGTGAAACGTCACATGGATACGGGTGCAGAATATATCGTAGGTGCCGATGGCTCCTGTCTGATGCATCAGAACGGGATAATTGCCAGAGAGAAGTTGCCTATCAAAACCATTCATATTGTAGAAGTTTTAGCTGCAGGACTATGAGTACGAAACATTCAAAAACCGCCGAGAAGTTTCAGGAAAATAAGGAACTGGCGGGATGGCATGACCAGACCTTGTGGATGATGCGTGCCAAACGAGATAAGATTAGCCGGGAGGTACCGGAATGGGAACAGTTGCGCGACATGGCTTCTGCCATCAAGATGTACAGCAACAGTCACCTGGATTTGCTTTTGCAGGAGTTTGAAAAGAACGCACAGGCAAACGGAGCCCATGTGTATTGGGCGAAAGATGCCGATGAGTATTGTTCTATAATCTATAATATTCTGCACGGACACAATGTGCATCGCTTTATCAAGAGTAAATCGATGCTGGCCGAAGAATGTGGACTGAATGAATTCCTGATTCAGAAAGGAATTGATGTGGTGGAAAGTGATTTGGGAGAAAGAATCCTTCAGCTGATGCATAAGAAACCCAGTCACATCGTGGTGCCGGCCATCCATATCAAGAAGGAAGAAATCGGTGAACTGTTTGTGAAAGAGATGGGCACGGAGCCGGGCAACAATGACCAGACTTATTTGACGCATGCGGCACGTAAGAATCTGCGTCATAAGTTTATTGAAGCGGAAGCCGCTATGACAGGAGCTAATTTTGCCGTGGCTTCTACGGGTGAGTTTGTGGTGTGTACCAATGAAGGTAATGCGGATATGGGTACCTCGCAGCCTAAATTGCAGATTGCAGCTTTCGGGTTGGAAAAGATTGTACCCGACCGTGAGGCACTGGGCGTATTTACCCGCTTGCTGGCACGTTCTGGTACCGGACAACCCATCACGACCTATACTTCGCATTATCGTAAACCCCGCAAAGGAGGTGAACTGCACATCATTATCGTAGATAACGGGCGTAGTAATATTCTGGCTGATCAGGAGCATGTAAAGACATTGAACTGCTTGCGATGCGGAGCTTGCATGAATACATGTCCGGTGTACCGTCGTTCCGGCGGATATTCTTATACCTATTTTATTCCGGGCCCGATTGGCATTAATCTGGGAATGCTGAAAGCACCTTTACACTATTATGATAATGTATCGGCCTGTTCTTTGTGTTATTCTTGCCAGAATGTGTGTCCGGCGAAAGTAGATTTGGCAGACCAGATTTATCGTTGGAGACAAAAACTGGATGGCTTGGGAGTAGCCAGCTCGTCCAAGCGTCTCATGTCGGGCGGTATGAAGGTGCTGATGGAACATCCGTCTTTATTTAATTTGGCTCTGGCACGGGCTTCGTGGGTGAATTCTTTCCCTCGTTCACTGGTGTACAATGGATTGAATGACTGGGGAAAAGAACATGAAATGCCACAGTTTGCTAAGGAAAGTTTTAATGAAATGTGGAAAAAGGGTAAAGTAAAATAGGGAAGCTATGAGTAGTAGAGAAGATATATTGCAGAACATACGTCGTAATACGCGAGTACGTTATGAAAAGCCGGACTTGTCTGCATTGGAACAAGGGGCAATTACGTACGCTGATCAGGTAGCACAATTCTGTAAGGTTGTGGCAGAAGTCGGCGGACGTGTGGTGACGGTCAATGAGGGAGAAGATGTCAATGCGTTGGTTCGTAAATTGTATCCGGATGCCAAACGTATTGCTTCCAATCTGAAGAATATAACCTGTGCCACTTTTCATCCTGACGATGTGGAGGCTTCTGCTGATTTGGATGGCACAGACCTGGCTGTGGTAGACGGACGCATCGGTGTGTGTGAAAACGGAGCTGTCTGGGTACAGCAGGATGTGGAACAGCGTGCGGTGTACTTCATTTCTGAGGCCTTGATACTTCTGCTCGACCGGAAAAATCTGGTAAACAACATGCACGAGGCGTATCAGAAAATAGATACAGGAGAGTATGGTTACGGTGTATTCATCTCTGGTCCATCAAAAACGGCGGATATTGAGCAGGCGCTGGTGATGGGAGCACACGGAGCGCGTGAACTGACCGTTTTATTACTGTAATAAGGTAACAGATAGAAAAAAGGAGTCCCGGTATCTTTGAACTTGGATACCGGGACTCCTTTTTGTGTTGATTCCCCAATGACAGGGTTTATCGGTGCTGCATGGCCTGTTGATTGAAAGGTTTTGCAGTTTCCGTAATATTGTGGTTGTTGTTCAACTCTAAGAACTGTGTACCTGTCCACCACAATATGTTCATGACAATTACTGCCAGTATGACAGTGAAGGCCGTAATCCTGGCTTCCAGTTGTTTGCTGGAAATTCTTTTAAAATTTTCTTTTCCCATCTCGGTTTTATTCACTAACCTTCTTTTCTCCATATAGTAATTATAGTCTTATTATTTCCTGTTGTCTGACTAATAAATGACACATATATGTAAATACTGCATGAGGGTGATAAATTTTTCAGAAAAAGTTGCAGTTTTTTATTTTAAGTTGGAGTCGGTCAGTACTTCCTAAAAAGTATCGTAGTACTGCCGCGGAAGTACTCCAGTACTTGCTTGGAAGTACTACAGTACTTCTTAAGGAGTACTGAGATTGAGTAATTTGTTGTAAACTAATTACTTAGTTTATGTAAACCGTCCTGAAGTACTTTTCAAACAATTCTTTCGCTTCATCTAATTGCGCTTGCGTGTTGAGTTGTACATCTTTCAGCTGGTAGTCCATTTTCATGGCTTCATATTTATGTACACCTAGAGTGTGATAGGGAAGTATCTCAACCCGTTCAATCATGCGATAGTCTTTGAAATGCTCGCCGAGTGCTTCTATGTCTTCTTTAAAGTAGCTGTACTTTTGTACCAGTACATAACGCAGCCAGAACGGTTTCTGGTTTTCTTTAAGCCAGGCTGCAGTTTTCAGGGTTTGTGCATTACTTCTGGAGGTGAGTGCTTTATGACGTTCGTCATTGAACTCTTTTACGTCAAGTAGTACGAGGTCTGCCAGCGAAAGCAACTCCTTTACATCTTCGTTCCAGATTCCGCCATTTGTATCTATGCAGATATGAATGCCCGCTTCTTTCAGCATGCGGAATAAAGGAACCAAGGCTTTTGCCTGAAAGGTCGGTTCTCCTCCACTGAAAGTAATGCCTCCTTTCTTCCCGAAAAAAGGTTTTTGGCTTACAGCCATCTTGAGAATCTCTTCAGGAGCAGTTTCTTTACTTTCACCTTTGGCATCAATAGTATCGGGATTGGCACAATAAAGGCATCGGAAATTACAGCCTTGCAAGAAAACAATGAGACGTATTCCCGGACCGTCGTATGTGCCTAATGATTCGTATGAATGTACTCTAATCATGATAGGATAAAAAATAATAGACACAAACTACCGGACTGAAAATCCGGGTAGCTTGTGTCCAGTTAAAATTATATACTCTTTATGCAAGAATTACATGCGTTCGTGGAAGCTGCGTGAAATTACTTCCAGCTGATGCTCACGGCTCAGTTTGATGAAGTTCACCGCATAACCAGATACACGAATTGTCAGCTGAGGATATTTTTCCGGATGCTCCATGGCATCTTCTAGCATTTCCCGGTTCAATACGTTTACGTTCAGGTGATGCGCACCTTTCACGAAGTAACCGTCCATCATCGTTACTAGGTTCTCGATACGGTTTTCCATATCTACTCCCAAAGATTTCGGTACGATAGAGAAGGTATTACTGATACCGTCCTGTGAGTCACGGTAGCGCAATTTAGCTACAGAACTCAGAGAAGCAATGGCACCGTTCTTGTCGCGCCCGTGCATCGGGTTAGCTCCAGGAGCAAATGCTACACCTTTGGCACGGCCGTCTGGAGTGGCACCTGTTTTCTTACCATACATCACATTTGAAGTAATGGTCAGGATAGACAAGGTCGGTTTGGCATTCTTGTAAACCGGCAATTTCTTCAATTCTTCGTCGAAGTAGTAAATCAAGTCTACTGCCAGGTGGTCTACGCGGTCATCGTCATTTCCGAAGCAGGGGAATTCACCTTCGATGTCGAATCCTTCTGTCAGTCCGATGTCGTTACGGCGAGCTGTTACCTTTGCATACTTGATGGCAGACAATGAGTCAACAGCGATAGACATACCTGCCACACCGTAAGCCAGGTTGATAACCGGGTCAGTATCTACGAAAGCCATCTGAGCCTTTTCGTAATAATACTTGTCGTGCATGTAGTGGATGATGTTCATGGCTTCGTTGTACACGCGTGCCATTTCTTTCAGCACTTTCTTATAGTTGGCAAGCACTTCTTCAAAGTTCAATACATCACCGCTCAATGCCGGAATGTCCTTTACCATCAGTGTGCCGGTGTTTTCACAGCGTCCGCCGTTGATAGCCAGCAGCAATGCCTTAGCCAGGTTACAGCGTGCACCGAAGAACTGGATGTGACGGCCGATGTCCTGATAAGATACACAGCAAGCGATACCGTAGTCGTCAGAGTTACGTACTTCACGCATCAGGTCGTCGTTCTCGTACTGGATAGAAGATGTATCGATAGAAACCTGTGCACAGAAGTTCTTGAAACCTTCCGGCAGTTCCGGACTCCACAGCACGGTCAAGTTCGGTTCTGGTGAAGGACCGAGGTTGTACAATGTCTGCAAGAAACGGAATGAAGTCTTGGTTACTTTTGTACGTCCGTCGTTGAAGCGTCCGCCGATAGACTCAGTCACCCATGTCGGGTCGCCGGCAAAGATGTCGGTATAAGCCTGCATACGCAAGTGGCGTACCATACGCAGTTTGATAACAAACTGGTCAATCAACTCCTGTGCATGTGCTTCGTCAAGCAGGCCATGAGCCATATCATATTCAATATAGATATCCAGGAAAGACGATACGTTACCCAATGACATGGCAGCACCATCCTGTTCTTTTACGGCAGCCAGGTAAGCCATGTATACCCACTGAACAGCTTCCTGTGCATTGTGAGCCGGACGTCCCAGTTCAAGACCGTATTGTTCTCCCATGATCTTGATTTCCTTCAGGGCCTTGATCTGCTCTGCCACTTCTTCACGAAGACGGATGCGGGCATCAGTCATCGGACCAGTCAGGTGACGCAAATCATTTTGTTTAGCTTCAATCAGTCTGTCCAGACCATACAATGCCAGACGACGGTAATCACCGATGATTCGTCCGCGTGCATAGTTGTCAGGAAGTCCTGTCAAGAAACCAAGTGAGCGGAAAGAACGGATTTCTTCTGTGTATGCATCGAAGACCCCGTCGTTATGAGTTTTGCGATAATGAGTGAAAATATCTTTAACCTTCGGGTCAACTTCTACTCCGTTTTCACGGCAAGCTTTTTCTACTACCTTGATACCTCCAAAAGGTTTGATTGCGCGGCGCAACACTTCGTCAGTCTGCAAGCCGACAATGACTTCATTTTCCTTATCAATATATCCCGGTGCGAAAGAAGTGATGGTTGATACTGTGGACGGATCGAGCGAGCGTACACCATTGTTTGCACGTTCTTCAGCCAAAGCTTCCAAACATTTGTTCCAAACAGCTTTTGTACGTTCAGTTGGACCGACCAGGAATGAAGCGTCGCCCTCGTAAGGCGTAATGTTTGTCTTTACGAAATCGGTGACGTTGATTTCATGGTTCCAACGGCCTTCTTTAAAATTCATTGCCATAAATTTGAAATATTAAAAAGTTATGTAAATGTGGTTCTCTAAACCGAGTGCAAAGGTAGTGAAAAACCTTGTGTTGTACAATACCTATTTTGTGGTATATTATTATTTTGCATTAATTACAAAGTAGTATAGGTTATAGAAACGGGTTAAGGGAGAGGTGTGTTTGCGAAAAAATCTTTGCAAAAGTTTGCACAACTCAAAAAGTCGCTCTATATTTGCACCGCATTTGAGAGAAGATGCGTTCCCAAAGAAGATTGGAAGTTTGGGTGAGTGGCTGAAACCAGCAGTTTGCTAAACTGCCGTACGGGTAACCGTACCGGGGGTTCGAATCCCCCAGCTTCCGCTTTCTGATAGAACTCCGCAATTGGCGGAGTTTTTTTTGTGCCCTTTTGTATATTATTTTTGGTTCTGTTTTGTTGTAGCGTCGCACTTTTTTAGAAAAAGAATCTTTGTTCAAAAAAACTTGGATGTAACGGATGTTGTCATACCTTTAAACTGTAACTTCTTTTATTTTATTGTTAGAATGTGTATGTCTATGTGAAGCCTTTCTGATTCCTTGTTTGTTTTTTAACTCATATAATATTAATAATATTTAATTTTATTCATTTTTCTATATATAAAGAGTGGATTATTTAAAATATATCTATATTTGTACTATGAATAATTTTATAAATGTAAACATTAATGTAATATCTATGAAAATTAGCCATGGATATTTTTAAAATATTTAATTGATATCTTGTTGACTTCTCGTCTTTTTTGAATAATAAATTCTAATTCTAAGTTATATCATTAATCTAATTAATTTATGAGAATTGGTAGGTTTTCACAAATGTTTTTATTGTTGGTTGTTTCCGGATGGGGAACTGTATGGCTGCTCCTGAAAAGTCAGTGGATGCATCTATACTACAACAGTCTGCTAAAATTACCACTCAAGGTACAGTTGTTGACGCTCAAGGTGAGCCTTTGATAGGTGTAAGTATTCTTGAAGTTGGTACTACAAATGGTACGATTACGGATATTGATGGTAAGTTTACTTTACAAATAACTTCTGGAGCTACACTTGAATTGTCTTATATAGTTATAAGACACAACAGTTAAAAGCTGTATCAGATCTTGGAACTATTCAAATGTCTGATGATACTGAGGTCCTCAGGAAGTAGTGGTGACTGCTTTGGGTATCAAGCGTGAAAAGAAAGCTTTGGGTTATGCCATTCAGGAAGTCAAAGGAGAATCTTTGGTTGAAGCCCGTGAAACAAACCTCGCTAATGCTTTGTCTGGTAAGATTTCGGGTGTACAGGTTATTCGTTCTAGTAATGGACCTGGTGGATCTTCAAAAATTCAGTTGCGTGGTGCAAACTCTGTGACAGGTACAAATCAGCCGTTGATTGTGGTTGATGGTGTTCCTATGGATAACTTTACCGGTGCAGATAATGCGGACTTTTATAATCCGTCTTTGGATATGGGTAATGGTCTTTCAGATATTAATCCGGAAGATATTGAATCAATGTCCGTTTTGAAAGGTGCTTCTGCTGCCGCACTTTATGGATCTCGTGCAGGTAATGGTGTTATTTTGATTACAACAAAAAAAGGTACTAAACGTGAAGGTTTAGGTATTACCATTTCTGGATCAGTTTCTGCAGAAACGATTTTCATGAATCCTAAGATGCAGAAATCATTTGGTCAAGGTGATAATGGTGCATATAATACAGAAACATCCAATAGCTGGGGACCTGCTATGGGAAGTGAATATACCTTCAACGGACAAAAACGCGTGATGCAGTATTATGATAACGTAGACGCATTTTTCAAGACTGGTCTTAATTTGACGGAAAGTATCTCTTTCTCTCAGCAGTATGATAAGACATCTATCTATGCGTCTTTGAACCGAATGGATGATTCAAGCAAGATTCCTGGAGCTACATTGGATCGTACAAACTTGACTTTGCGTGCTTTTTATACATTTGGTAAGGATGATCGCTGGAGTTTGGATGCAAAGGTACAGTATATCAATACGAATGCAGATAACCGACCAATGACAGGTTCAAACGATCAGAATATGTTCCGCACTATTTACCAGTTGCCTTCTTCAATGGATATTCGTGATTATAGCAATCCTTTGACTGATGAAGGTAAAATTAATTGGTATAATAATAGTGGAATGAACCTTATTGGGCTGAACTGTATAATACGAACCATGATACTCGTAACCGTTTTTTTGATGAATGCTTCTTTGAAGTATAAATTCACAGATTGGTTGAATGCGGAAATCAAAGCGGGTAGCGATATGTATAATACAGAAAGCAATAACAAGCTATATGCTGGAAGTAATCGTAATAATGGTAATAGCCAATATAGCTTGGAAGAAAAGAAGTTTTATGAAAATAACTTCAGCTTTTTGATTAGCGCTCAGAAAGACCATTTGATTGATAAGTTTGGTGGTACAATGACTTTTGGTGGAAACTTGATGGAAAGAAAAACCACTGGCTTAAAAGGTGATGCAACCAAACTTACAGTTCCAAATTTGTTTAACTTGTTGAATAGTAGTAAGAATGACCGTAACTTTAAGGAAACTTAC
>ENA-OPYS01000038-OPYS01000038.1-human-gut-metagenome-genome-assembly--contig:-NODE-38-length-19900-cov-1.844080_pt1 | contig 19900 bp, 7 predicted proteins | sample MGYA00242635_ERZ504478 | MGnify/ENA primary metagenome ERZ504478 (study PRJEB26092, sample SAMD00036246) | human gut metagenome | host: Homo sapiens | study: EMG produced TPA metagenomics assembly of the... | reverse complement strand
TTCTGTATAAATCTTCCAGGACGGATCACCCAGATCCAGTTCATTCTTGGAACTTAACAGATCCATGTTTGCTTCCCAGAGAGAGTCGATGGTACCAACATCTTTCCAGTATCCTTCAAATTTATATACATAAAGAGTTCTGTTATCGTTAAGCATAGTAGGGATGATATCCTTACCGAAGTCATGGCTGGAATCCGGATTCTTGATATCAGCCATCAGCATCTTGCGGAGGAGTTTCCAGGTGAAGATATAGATACCCATGGATGCAAGGTTGCTCTTCGGATGCTCAGGTTTCTCTTCGAATTCTACGATACGTCCGGATTCATCAGTATTCATGATACCAAAACGGCTTGCCTCTTTCATCGGAACTCCGATAACTGCGATGGTTGCATCTGCTTTTGCTTCTTTGTGGGCTGCAAGCATCTTGTCATAGTTCATTTTATAAATATGGTCACCGGAAAGAACAAGAACGTATTCAGGATCAAATTTATCAATGAAATCAATATTCTGGGAGATTGCATCTGCAGTTCCGCGATATACATTCAGATTCTCATCTGCTTTCTCACGTGGAGGAAGAACGTAAACACCGCTGTTTTTAGCATCAAGACCCCAGCGTCCGCCGGCTGCCACATAACTGTTCAGCTGGATTGATTCATACTGTGTAAGTACACCTACAACATCAACGCCACTGTTGGCGCAGTTGCTTAAAGGAAAGTCTACGATACGATATTTACCGCCGTATGAAACGGCCGGCTTTGCCACTTTATTGGTAAGATCATGCAGACGGCTGCCACGACCGCCGGCTAGGATCATGGCCAACATACTATTTTGTTTCATAATAGTGAACCCTCGCTTTCATTTGTTAGGTAATATTATACATTTTTCCTGACATTCTTCCATGTTTTTCGAAGAAGTTCATTTTGCAAACTCAATGTTGCAAAATATGTCGAAAAATATCTTCACAAAATTTGGGATTCAATAAAATATATATAGATTTGCCAGCGGTTGACCAACGAAAAACATTATTGAACCTTATCAAATATAAGAAAACATGGAAAAGAAAAGAGTCTATACTTTTGGAAACGGACAAGCTGAAGGAAAAGCTGACATGAGAAATCTTCTGGGTGGCAAGGGCGCAAACCTGGCCGAGATGAACCTGATCGGGGTGCCTGTACCTCCCGGATTCACCATAACAACCGAAGTCTGCAACGAATATTTTGAAAAAGGAAAAGAAGCAGTGGTTGCGCTGCTGAAAGACGACGTGGAAAAATCCATCAAGGGAGTAGAAGCCCTGATGAAGTCGAAGTTCGGCGATGTGGAAAATCCGTTGCTCGTTTCCGTACGTTCGGGTGCCAGAGCGTCCATGCCGGGGATGATGGACACCATTCTGAACCTGGGTCTGAACGATGAAGTAGTAGAAGGACTGGCTCGCAAGACTAACAACCCTCGCTTTGCGTGGGACTCTTACCGCCGCTTCGTACAGATGTACGGCGACGTGGTGCTGGGCATGAAACCCGTGAACAAGGAAGACATCGACCCGTTTGAAGCCATCATTGAAGAAGTGAAGAAAGCCAAGGGCGTACGTCTGGACAACGAACTCGACGTGGACGACCTGAAGACACTGGTAGTCCGTTTTAAGGAAGCCGTGAAGAAACAGACCGGACAGGAATTCCCGTCATGTGCCTACGAACAGTTGTGGGGTGCCATCTGTGCCGTATTCGATTCATGGATGAACGAACGCGCCATCCTTTACCGTAAGATGGAAGGTATTCCGGCAGAGTGGGGAACAGCCGTAAACGTACAGGCCATGGTATTCGGTAACATGGGTGAGACTTCGGCTACGGGTGTATGCTTCTCACGTGACGCCGCTACTGGTGAAGACCTGTTCAACGGTGAATACCTGATTAATGCGCAGGGTGAAGACGTAGTAGCCGGTATACGTACTCCGCAGCAGATTACCAAGATCGGTTCTCAGCGCTGGGCCGAACTGCAGGGTATCTCCGAAGCGGAACGTGTGGCCAAATATCCTTCTATGGAAGAAGCCATGCCGGAAATCTACAAGGAACTCGATGAACTCCAGACTAAACTGGAAAATCACTACCACGATATGCAGGACATGGAATTTACCGTGCAGGAAGGCAAACTCTGGTTCCTCCAGACCCGTAACGGTAAGCGTACAGGTGCCGCTATGGTGCGCATCGCCATGGAAATGCTGCATCAGGGCATGATTGACGAAAAGACCGCTTTGATGCGCTGCGAACCTAATAAGCTGGACGAGCTGTTGCATCCGGTATTCGACAAGGAAGAACTGGGACGTGCCCGCGTGCTGACACGTGGTTTGCCGGCTTCTCCGGGTGCTGCCTGCGGACGTATCGTCTTCTTCGCCGAAGATGCTGCTGAATGGCATACCAACGGCCATCGCGTGGTACTGGTTCGTATTGAAACTTCTCCGGAAGACCTGGCTGGTATGCAGGCTGCCGAAGGTATCCTGACCGCCCGTGGAGGTATGACCTCGCACGCAGCCGTAGTAGCCCGCGGAATGGGTAAGTGCTGTGTATCAGGAGCCGGAGCCATCAACGTAGACTACAAGACCCGTACGGTGGAAATTGACGGAGTCGTACTGAAAGAAGGTGACTACATCTCCATCAATGGAACCAACGGATATGTATATGCCGGAGAAATTCCGACTCAGCCGGCCAAACTGTCGGGCAACTTTGCCGAACTGATGGAACTCTGCGACAAATATGCCCGCCTGAAAGTCCGCACCAATGCCGACACGCCGCGCAACGCACAGGATGCCCGTGGATTCGGTGCCGTAGGTATCGGTCTGTGCCGTACGGAACACATGTTCTTCGACGACGAAAAGATTGTGGCTATGCGCGAAATGATTCTGGCCAAGGACGTAGAAGGCCGCAAGAAAGCCCTCGACAAACTGTTGCCTTACCAGAAAGCCGACTTCAAGGAAATCTTCAAGACCATGGACGGACTGCCTGTCAACGTACGTCTGCTCGACCCGCCGTTGCATGAATTCGTACCGCACGATTTGAAAGGTCAGGAAGAAATGGCACAGGCCATGGGTGTAACCGTAGATTATATCCGCCAGCGCGTGGAAAGTCTGTGTGAACACAACCCGATGCTGGGTCACCGTGGTTGCCGTCTGGGAAATACGTATCCGGAAATCACCGAAATGCAGACTCGCGCCATCCTGGGTGCTGCCTGCGAACTGAAGAAGGAAGGTTACGACCCGCATCCTGAAATCATGGTGCCGCTGATTGGTATCTTGTATGAATTCGAAGCACAGGAAAAGGTGATCCGTGAAACTGCTGCCAAACTGTTCAAGGAAGAAGGCGTGGAAATTCCGTTCAAGGTGGGAACGATGATTGAAGTGCCGCGTGCTGCCCTGACTGCCGACCGCATTGCTTCACATGCCGAATACTTCTCATTCGGTACGAACGACCTGACTCAGATGACCTTCGGTTACTCTCGTGACGATATCGCTTCCTTCTTGCCGGTTTACCTGGAAAAGAAGATCCTGAAGGTAGACCCGTTCCAGGTACTCGACCAGAACGGTGTGGGCCAGCTTATCAAGATGGCAGTAGCCAAAGGCCGTTCCGTACGTCCGGAACTGAAATGCGGTATCTGCGGTGAACACGGTGGTGAACCGATGTCCGTGAAGTTCTGCCACAAGGTAGGTCTGGATTACGTGAGCTGCTCACCGTTCCGCGTGCCTATCGCAAGACTGGCTGCGGCGCAGGCTGCAATCGAGGAATAGCACGATATAGCTGATACTCAATAAAATAGGCGGTATGCTTTTCATTTACAAAGGCTTACGCCTATTGTATTTTTAAAAGGTACGTTCATTCCGCACGGAAAATGAGCGTAATAAACGCAAATGTTTAGAGAATGTTGTTGTGCTTTTCGTTGGGTGTTTAGAGCGTGTTTAGAGCCGTAATTGATGATATGACAGAAAGTTAAGACATTGGAAGCTGTTTGGAATAAATTTAAATAATAATATAATAAAGACATAGAACGATATGGCAACATTTAAAGCGTGTGTTCAAAAAGAACGCAAGGACGGATTTTATCCGGTTTATATCAGAGTTACCCACCATAGGGGGACACAATTCATGAAGACCGACAAGATGGTCACGAAGAAAGAACTTTCCAGAGCGAAAGAAATCGAAGACCCCTACGTGCTTCAGTATTGTGCCGGGCGGATAGTGGAATATAACGAGCGGCTCAACAAAAAAGACATTGAACATTGGACGGTCAAGGAAGTGGTGGATTTTCTTACGAACGGCAATGACGATATTTGTTTTTCGGATTATGCGAGAGTGCATATCGACAGAATGATTGACCGTGGGCAGGAAAGGAATGCCAAGAACTACAAGCTTGCCCTACAACATCTGGAACGGTTCATCGGAACCAACCAAGTGATGTTCGCTCAGTTGACCTCTACGCAGGTGAACAAATGGATAAAGTCGCTTGAACAGACACATAGGGCAAAGGAAATGTATCCAATCTGTATGCGTCAGGTATTTAAAGCCGCCATGTTGGAGTACAACGATTACGATAACGGTATAATCCGTATCAAAGTCAACCCATGGGTGAAAGTGGAAATACCAACGGCTGATCGTGCGGAGAAGCTTGCCATTACCCCCGAAGCATGTCGGGAGTTCTTTTCATTCCCTCTGCCGGAAAGTAAGATGAAATATCCACAGACGGAGTTCGGGCGTGATGTTGCTATGATGGTGCTTTGCCTTGCAGGAATCAACACGATTGACCTGTACAATCTAAGAAAGCAGGATTACCGGAACGGAATTATCCATTACCAACGGGCCAAAACGAAGAAGTTCCGTGCGGATGGTGCGTATATGGAAATGCGGGTGCCAGCAATCATCCAGCCGCTATTTGAAAAGTACATGAACACGGCAAAAGATGATGAGCGTTTGTTCAATTTCTATCAGCGCATGACTACATCGGACAGTTTTTGCGCCAATGTCAACAGTGGGATAAGGCAATTATGCAAGGCTATGGGAATGCCAAAGGAAGAGTGGTATTCGGCTTACACGTTCCGGCATACATGGGGAACAGTAGCTCAGAATGATGTACGTGCCTCTATCTCGGAAGTGGCGTTTGGCATGAACCATAGCAATGGACACAACGTAACACGAGGGTATATCAAGATTGACTTCTCCCCTGCTTGGGAACTGAACGAGAAAGTAATTGATTTCATTTTCTTCTCCGGTAAGGCTTCTGTACGTGAGCAGAAACAGGAGGATGTGCATTTCCGCTTGTCATACCGCTATATGGTGAATGCGGCTGCATACCACAACGGGCAAAAGGTGGCGGGACTGACCGATGTAGGCTTCAACAATGTGGACGAGGTGATTGCCCGGCTCGTAACTATGCTGCCGGATGATATTCCGAACCGTTCAATGGTGATGTTCAAAATCGTCAACCTCGACAAAGACCAGACGGTGGTGTACCAACGGCAGAAAGGGAAAGGATTCTGATTTTTTTTGTGACTTCACGAAATGATATAAGCCTGCAAGGTATTTTTCTTTGTAGGCTTTCTTTTTTTTATTCAATTTTTATTCTTGCCCTAAAATCGAAAATTTCTTCACGTGCGCACGCACGCGCGGTAGATGTAGTAGTAGATATATATATTTATTTTATGGTATATCTTCCGAAGAAATGGGATATAATTGTACATTTATTGCTATTTCTTCCGAAGAAATACCCTTTTCTTCAGAAGAAATTTTACGGTCTGGACATGAAAAAAGCGACATTCTCTCGAACATCGCTTCAAAGCAAATCAGTAAAATCGCCCCCTTTTCGGGTTGGGGTTCCCTTGACACATGAAGACAATCTAAAGTAGAGGGTAATAGATTATTCTTCCTCGTCTTCTTCTCCGGCAAGTTTGGCAAGCTTGTCCTCAATGGTGAGTTTGACCTCGCCATCGTCTATGCTGATATTCTTAGGCATGATGATTTTAATGAACTCTGTCGACACTTTCACCCTGTCTTTGGGGTCAAGTTCCATGAAGTCCTGCATTATTAGTGGCATCACATCTCCTTCGGGTATAGTGTTGTGCGTTTCAAGCCATTTCTCAATCATCCTTTTGCCAGTGCCGTTATTTTGTTGGGCGTACCTTTTTGCCGCCCTCCGGTCTTTTTTCCTATTGCCATAATGATCTGTATGTAAAAAGATAAAATGATGATGCGAAGATAACGGCTTACTTTCGCACGCAAGGTATAACTTTTAATAATCAAAAACTAAAGTCTTATGGGTTTAATAGGAAGTGCCATAGGTGCAGTAGGCAGCATTTTCGGTGGAATCAAGGCATCCAAGGCCATGAAGAAAGCAAAACGTAATGTTGAGGCTCAACGGCAAAAGAATCAGGACTGGTACGACAGGCGGTACAACGAGGATGCCACTCAGCGGGCTGACGCACAACGCATCCTTACGCAAACTGAAGAGAGTATAAAACAACGTAACAAAGCCGCTGCCGGTAGTGCAGCCGTCATGGGCGGTACTGATGAAAGTGTGGCAGCGGCCAAAGAAGCGAACAACAAGGCTCTTGCCGATGCAACATCACAGATTGCCGCTGATGCAGAAGCACGTAAGGACAATATCGAAGCCACTTATATGCAAAACGACAATGCTTTCGTGGAACAGCTTAACGCCATTGAGCAAGGCAAGGCCAATGCCATATCGGGAGCTGTACAAGGAGTAACTAATGCGGTAAGTCAAATGCCTTTCTAAACTATTTCAATATGGCAACAATGGATGATATTTTAGGAAACGGAGGTGGTACGCCTCCGCTCAAAGGCTCTAAGGAATGGCACGAACAGCAGCAAGACGCTCCTTCCGTATCATCCCCGGTAAAGGGTACACAGAAATGGACGGAACAACAAGCAGCTGCGGCTCCTGCCGTTACCGGCTCCCAATCTGAAACGGTCGCTGCACCTCCGGCCAAACAAGCCGATGTGAACGGTGGCAGTCTCTCATACGCTGAATTGTACAAAAAACTCAATCCCTATAAACCGCCAACGGACGAGGAACTTGCTAAAGAAAAGAAGAAGCAGAAACGTGAACAGATATTCGCAGCCATTGGTGATGGTATATCGGCACTCTCTAACTTGTTCTTCACCACGCAGTACGCTCCAAATATGTATACCGGTAAGAATACCATGTCAGAACGTACCAAAGTGAGATATGACAAGCTGATGAAAGAACGTGAAGGCAAGGAGAAAGAATATTATGAGGGGCTGATGAGGGCAAGAATCGCTGATGAAGAAAGGGATGACCGTGAACGTAAGTGGCAAAGGCAGCTTGGTCTTGACAAAAAGAATGATGACAGATACAATGAGGGCATTCAACATCGCAACGAGCGAGAGAAGATTACAGATGACCGATATGATGCGGAACAGGAATACAAGAAAGGTCGGGACAAAGAAGCTGATAGGCGTTGGCAAGCAAACTATGATGAAAACAAACGTCAGGCAGACCGTTCCTACAATTTCCAAGTAAAGAGACATAATGACAATGTGGCTGTAGAGCGTGATAAAGCGAGAGCGACAGCCGCACGTGGTGTACGTGGCAAGCAGCTCGGTTTTTCTGACGGCGGCGGAAACCAAGTAGCCATTTACGAGAATGTTTGGAAAGGTTCGATGCAGCAGGTGTATGATGCTATGCTTGCCGACCTCTCTCCACAGGATGAGAAAGAGAAAAGGGCTTTTGACCGTCAAATGAAGAAACTTGATACACCACAGAAGAAAGAGGACTATGTAAAACAGAATTGGCACAAATCGCCTAAAGCCTCTGCAATCATGCTTTCCCTCTCCAAACTTGACCCTGCCACCATGACCTCGGAACTGAATGATGAGGTCGTGGACTATGTTCCCGGTGGCGGCGATGATGATGTGATTGATTATACACCCGGTAAAAACAAATAACTATGCCAATATTTGAATACAACGGAAAGAAATACAATGTGCGTGATGAACACATTGACAGTTTTATGAAAGACTTTCCCGATGCTTCTACAATCATGGAGCGTGAGGGGAAGAAATATCGTGTAAAGTCGGCAGACTACAGGACTTTCATGTCGGAGCAACAACAGCCCGAACAATCTGCCCTGGACTCTACACCTGAAACTCCTGTAACTCCTTCAGCAGAAGAAATGCCGTTGACGGAACAGGATAAAATACGCTTCAGTGCAAATATAGGACAGATGAAACGCCGCACGGAGCAAATGATAGACGGCTTCAACGAGCGTATGGAAACCATGCGTGAGTATCACGAAAACGCACCGTTGGGCGGCGGACAGACCGCAGAGGGGAAAATGCAGTTCAACCCGGAGAGCGGAAAACTGGAGAAAACCTACATTACCCCTCTCGGCAACCGATACACCAGCAAGGGACTTGCCGACATGGAGAGTTTCAGATACCGACAGGCGGCTGATATGTCTGTAAACGGACAGTTGCGCCGTGCAATGCTGAAACTTGCAGAGCTGCAAGAGAAAAGAGAGGCAAGTGCCAAGAGAGTGCATGAGCAATGGGAAGAAGATACAAAAAAGAATACAGCTCCTCTTGGATTCTTACTTGCAGCAGATACCTATGTTCCTCGTCAGATGAGCGACAAGGAAAACAGTACCTTGGATGTCGCCATTCGTCAAACGGAGGAACTTATCAAAGACCTTGAAGAGCAGAAAGACCGTGAGCAAGGCGTCGATGTTGGCTTTTGGCGTGGTTTCGGTCGTGTGGCAGGAGATTTCCGCACTTGGGATTTCGGCATGAGCGATATGCGTGACGCATTGACCATGATGAACGCCGATGACCTGAAAGGTGAGAATGCCACAGAGGGAGAACGTGAAGCCTACAATGAAATGATGGGCGCACTCTACAACAAAGGACAGGCGGAGCAGATGTATGGCGGGAACGCCGGCTTTTGGAACAGAGCCGGTATGATGACCGGCCACATGCCTGCATTCATGCTTGACTTTGGCATTACAGGCGGTGGATTCAAAGGTATCAATGTTCTTTCCAAAGCCGGAACGAAAGCCGCCACAAAGGTGGTTGGCAAAGAAACGGTAGAGCAAATGGCCAAACAGGGCTTCAAGACATACGTGAAGGACAACGGCGTGAAAGGCTTGGGGCAGTATGCCACCAACTGGACTATCAAGGCTCTCGGAACAACCGCTGATGACCTGCTTCTCCGTGCTCCGCTGATGACCAACACTGTACAGGCTGGGAAAACCACGGCCGACATCATTGACAGGAAACTCGGTGATGTGGTTGTCGATGAGAACGGAAACTATGATTTTTCCAACGACAAGACTTGGGGAAATGCCATTTGGCAAGGAGAAGCCAATGCCATCGTTGAAAACTATTCGGAAATGTTCGGTTCGCACCTTGACCCTGTAGTTACTCTTGGAAATATGAGCAAACTCGCCAATGTGGTGGGTGCAAAGCGTATCGGTGCAGTACTTTCAAAGACTGATGCAGGTGCGTTGGACGGTATCATGGGACAGACACATCAGTTATTCAACAAAATGGGTGTGAGCGACTATTTCGGAGAGGTAACGGAAGAATACTATGGGCAATTGTGGCGCACCATGCTCAATCTCGACGATGCTTATCAGCAGAACCCGGACGGCACACGTACCAATTTGCTTGCGACAGGACAATTCCATGGCGACATTTGGGGCGGCATGGCTCTTTCTATGGGATTGATGGGTGCAGGTAAGGCTACTTTGTCGGGAGTACAGTATGCTTCAATGAAGCACGGAGTAAACAAGGCAGATGCCCGTGCAACAGAATTGCTTGGCAAAGAAATATGGGAGCCGTTAAGGGCGACAATAGACCTTACGACCAACGATGACATTGGAAGTGTGGCAGAGGGTATCGTGAACGACAAGGATTTCTCGGACGATGAGAGAGCCGCAATACTTACCTATATGGAGCGTTCGTTGATGATGAGGGGCTTTAACCTCGGTACTCTCGCACAGAAGCGGGGCGGCGAACAGGACGAGGATGTGCAGTCAATGAATGAAAGCTACATTGACGGTTACAACCTCGCAGACCCACAGGAAATGACCGATGCCAAGAATATGCGTGACTACCAGCGGCAGAGGGTTTCTGCCATAGTGGATGAAAACACGCTTGGCTTTTTGGATATACATCCTATGAATGCATTGGAGGAAATGCGGAACAATGGCCTTTGGGGAGAAAGCGAGTTGGAAACGGTTATTGACTACCTCAATGCCAAACAGGTATATGACGGCATGATTCAGCGTGTGCGTGATGATATAGACGCACGTGTGGAGCAAAGCAACGCAATGGTTGACGCACGCACCAACCGCACCTCCGGCATGATACAGGGGGCTACGATGAAGCAGGACGACCGCCGTGTGTATGTGGTGGGTGGAAACCTTGTGCAGTATGCAGACGGCAGCGGCATTGACAACCGGGCTTCGGACGGCAGTATCATTGTGCGTGATGCGGAAACAGGCGCACTTGAACAGGTGTCGCCCGATGCCGTATTGAACATTGATGAGCCGTTGAACCCGTCCGATGAGAAAATGACAGCGGAGGAGGCTATCATTCAACAGTTCGCACAGGAAGCATCCGACAAGATTGACGGTGTGGTTACATTCAACCCCGGCGATACATACACCATTACAGGAGATGACGCACAGATACAGGTTCAGATTGTAGCCAACGAAGACGGTATTGTGGATAATGGGGACGGCACAGTTAACGTATCGGACGGCGTGAATATCTTCCCGTTGGCAAAAGAAACCATACAGCAACAGGCTGATGCGGCAAACTTGGCACGTGTGGCGCAGTTCGAGCAGCAGAGAACCATTGAGAATGCCGAACGGAAACAGGAAATGCAAGAGGCTGAAAGACCACAATACGCCCTCAATGACATTGTTTCGCTTACCGATGAGAACGGCGTTACCGTCCGTGGCAATATCACAGCAGATGCCGATGCGGACGGCAAGTATGAGGTATTTACCGAAGCTCCTATCAACGGAAAACGTGTGAACCTGTTCACTCGTGATGAACTTGACAATATGCTGTTGGAGCATAACGGAGTGGCATTTGAACATCCTGCCGAAAATGAGAGCAACAATGGTGCGGAAAATATTCCCGAAAATGATAACAATGCCCCTCAAAATATTCCTGCCATGCAGAGAATACCAAAGGATGAGCAGGGAAATCCACTATATGAGCAGGCCGACAGCGACACAGCTTGGGATGCCATTGTGGAGCAGACTGAGGGTGATGAGGATATGGCACAGACCGTAGCCGATGGAATGGTTGCCGACAAGGAAGAAGCCTTGAAGAAGTTGGAGAAAGCCAAATCGAAAGGTGGCAACTCCATTGCCGAAAAGATTGCTTCCGAGAAAGAACGCAAAGCGGCGATTGATGCAGCCAAACAGGATTTGCTCGCTTGGCAGAAGATAGCCGGTACTGCCAACCGTAGAAGAATGGCAGCGGATGCGGAACGCAAACGAATGGCTGATGAAGCTGCCGCCCTACGCAAAGCGGAAGAAGAAAAGCTGCGTGCAGAGCGTGAGGAAGCCGAACGCGTCGAGCGTGAAGCCCTTAACGGAGTTCCCGACATGGTGGATGATACACCGCAGGATGCCCGCGCAAGGGGGTACAGACGTGTGAACGGCCATAAGATTGACAGGCAAGAACCATTGCAGACCGTACAAGGTAAAGAGGTGAACGTGAAGTTCAGCAATGATGTGCTGGCTCCCGGTCATGTGGCCGTGATTGACGCATCGTTGTTGCAACCGAGCCATATCCAAGGTGTGCGTAATCCTCTGCATTTTATTGATGAAGCGCAACCCAAGGAACGAAATGACGAAGCGAGCGTATTGTCTGCACGGAAAATCGCCGGGAACATTCGTCCGGAAGAAATCACATCGAGTATTACCGCTTACACCGGTGCGCCGACCGTAAACGAACGTGGTGAAGTTATACAGGGAAACAACCGCAGTGATGCCTTGCGTCTGATGTGGGAAAGCCATCCGGAACAGGCCGAAGCATATAGGCAATACCTGAAAGACCATGCGGAAGAGTTTGGTTTGCGTGCTGAAGATATTGCTGCCCTACAAAGTCCGGTGCTGGTAAATATGCTTCATGTGGACGATGCTACGGCTATTCCTCTGGGACAATACGTAGCACAGGACACCGAAAGCGGAGGTGTGGAACGAATCAAACCGAAAAATGCCTTACAGCGTATGGGAATCGAAGTACGTTCGTTTGCCAACCTGTTACTCAGAGCCTCGGACGATGAAGTGTCGTTTGCCGGGCTTGTGGATGCCAACGGTGCAAGTGTCCTAAAATGGATGAGCCAAAGAGGTTTCATCAGTCCCACACAATACAAGAGTGCGTTTGATAGCAAGGGTAACTTGACTCCCGAATCCAAGAATGATTTGCGTGGTATCATGTATCAAAGCATTTTCAAGGACGGTAGTACACGGTTGGAGGAAATGTTCAACGTATTGCCGGTAAAAGCACAAAAGGCTATTCTTGCCACTGCTTTTCGTGATTATGATAGTCCGAACAGTGAACGAATGGTAGATGAGATACAGAATTCCGTTCGTGCTTACTATGCTTTGTCCCAAGATAAAATGTTTGTAGAGGCAAAGAACTTCAAGGAAGCACGTACTGCCGTAGAAAGTTGGAAACGCCAGTATCAAATGGATGATGTCACTGGGGAAAGTTATCTCCCTGCTGATAATTTCAGTAACTTTGTCCTGCATTTGGCCGCAATGTATAAAGGTGAAAGCCAAAGCTTCATTCAAAATACATTCGGCAAGATTTATGACCTTATACAAGGCACACAGGAAGAAACTCTGTTCGAACAACCGGACAATACCCCTCGGACGCTCGTACAGGCTATTAAAGAAGCATTAAATTTAGATTACAATGGACAACAACGAAGCAATGTATTGGTTGGCGATACTGCAACAAGCCAACGAGGGCAGCAAGGAAGCAATGGAACTCTTGCGCCAAGAGAACGAGTTGAGAACGGAAATGGGACAACTGATGATACAGGAAGAACTGAAAGCATTGGTGGACAAAGCGAAATAGAATCTTCTTTATCACAAGAAGAAATGCTGTCTTCTGATGATACTGACAATCAACTTAGTGCAAAAATAGCAAGACGTATTGAAGTTCAAGAAGATGATTGGATTGAAAGCGGAAAGTATGGCGATACTTATAAACAGACAATTATTGTTGATGGTACTCATAAAGTTATAAAAGTTGATGCACCTGATACGAAAGGTAATTATATAGGTAGCGCTTATGAGTATGACGGTCAAACATTCGGAGACTTATTGGATGTTCTTAATTATATTGATGCATCTTTGTCTTTAGCCAATGCTGTTGCAGTGGCAGAGAAAGAAACCGATACTACTCCTACGGAGAAACAGAAAGAAGCTGGCAATTATAAGAAAGGTCATGTGCAGGTTGGTACATTCAATATCACCATTGAGAACCCGAAAGGATCCGTTCGTAGTGGAATAGACACAGAGGGCAACAAGTGGGAAACGATCATGCAGAACACCTACGGCTACATTCGTGGCACGGAGGGCGTGGATGGAGACCACATAGACGTGTTCCTCTCTGATGATATTGACGGGTGGAACGGACGCAGGGTGTTCGTGGTGGACCAGTATAATGAGGACGGCAGCTTTGATGAGCATAAGGTAATGCTTGGTTTCAATGAGACTGACGATGCCGAGGCAGCTTACTTCGCGAATTATGACAGCGACTGGGCAAATAATCACAAGACAGTGGTAACTGCCGTAAACTTGGAGGATTTCGAGAAATGGATAGATAGTAGCCACCGGAAGACAAAAGCGTTTGCAGAATACAAGTCAGTCAAAAGTGTTGAAGAACAGAGTTCAGGTACACAAGTCGACAGACTTTCTGAAATCAAGTCACGCATTGAAGAACTGCACAAGGAACAAGAAGCCGCACATGTTCAGAGTGATATATTTGAGGAAGCCCGCATTATTTCCGAAATAAACGACCTCTTTGCTGAACAGCGGAAGTTAGAACAAAGCAATTCCAATGAAGAAACGACAACACCGACTGATGCTGCATACACCATTACTCCGGCACAGTACACCACCAAAAGAGGTAAGGTGTTGGATATGCACCTTGTGGAGTTCAATAATGAATTAAGAGATACTGTTCGGAAGCACACCACAATGTTTGCCAAACAACTGAAAGGCTGGTGGGACAAGGAAAAGCAAGGCTTCATGATGCGGAGCAAGGAAGATGCTGAACGCTTGGCAGAATATGCAACCGATGCACAATCACAACCACCTTTGTCTTTGTCTGATTTGTCAGAAGTAAATGACGGCAATGTGCAGTTTTCAGAACCTCAACAACAGAAAGCCACGAAGCAGGAGGAAAAGCAGGAATATACTCCTATATGGCAATACTCTGTTTTTGTTGATAAAGAAACAGGGGAAACTACATTAAGTCGTGATGATGTGAGCGGTCCCATACCTATTGGTGATGCACGTTTTCGTCAGACAACCAACAGTCCAGAGGAAATGTTAGACATTCTTCGCAATCCTCAGAACGGTATGCAAGAAGTTTTGGATGCAGTTGGCATTTCGCTCGAAAATAAAATTAAGACCCGAGAACTTGATCGCAAGGCAAAGGATGAAATTCGTGACAAAAGGACGGATTTCGTTGTTGACAAGGAAATGGATAACAGATATTCTGTTCGTACTTTGATGAAGATGATTGATGCGGAAAAACAGGCTGTGATGGATTTAGGAGAGAAGCGTGGTGGAGACGTTTATCATGAAGGAAATATTATTTTCCTGACTAAAGATAGTGCAGATAAGTTTGCTAATGAAGTCCGAACTCTTATCAACGATATGCGGAGTGAGCAACAACAAGACAATTCGCAGAAAAAGACTGAAGCGAGTGGTAACCGTCTTGTTACTGATGAGCGTTATGCAGAACTTCGTGAGCGTATGCGTAAGAAGTTGCTCGGTCAAATGAATATAGGTATAGACCCTGAGATTCTTGCCATTGGAACAGAGATGGCTGTTTACCATTTGGAGAAAGGTTCACGTAAGTTTGCCGAGTATGCAACGGCCATGATTGCAGACTTGGGCGATGCCATACGCCCTTACCTTAAAGCATTTTACAATGGTGCGAGAGATTTGCCGGAGGTGGCAGAGAACGGACTGGATGCAGACATGACTCCATACGATGAGGTACAACAATTCGATGTGGCGAATTTCGATAAGAAAAGTATTGATGCGCTTGCTACCGCCGAAACCGTAACAAGAGAGACCGAGGTGGAGCAAGAGGCAGAGATTGCACAGGAACGTATCAAAAAAAGTCGCCCTGCACGTAAGAAGAATGAGAAAAAAGCAGTAAATTCACGGAATCAAACAGGTGGTTATTTGGTGATTTACTTACTGAAAATGACAAGGCTGATGCAGAACTGCATCGCCAATTTGCAATGACAGTAAAGGCTGATATGCTTGCGGCTCTTGACAATGGGACAAAGCCATACAGAAGCATTTTAGACCTACGCAAGCGTGCAAGTGAGTTGGGAATGGAGGTAGATAATGATGGAAGAACTGATATTTTGTTGCAGGAACTTGTTGAGGACGGATTGGTCAGAGCTGCACGTGAGGTTATTGAACGTAAAGGAAGTGCTAGCAGAGAATCATACGATTTAATCTGCAAACTTTATGAAATGCAACCAACCATTTCGGCACGAAGCAGCAACCGTATAAAGATGCAGCAGTACTCCACGCCTCTTCCTATGGCTTGGATTGCCGGCCGATTTGCAATGGCTGACAAAGCAGACGGAAGCGTGTTAGAACCAACTGCGGGTAATGGGATGTTAGTTTTCACTATTCCAGTCGGACAGGTTCATGTAAATGAACTTGACAAAACACGACTGGACAACCTACGTGAACAGGGATTTGCACAAGTAACACAGCAGGATGCGACAGAGCCATTCGATGGCGATGTGCGTTATGATGTTGTTATCGCCAATCCCCCATTCGGAAAGCGTGAGGCAGTTGAGTATGATGGAAAGAAGATACCGGGACTTGACCCGCAAATAACATTGAACGCTCTTTCAAGCATGAAAGATGACGGCAGAGCCGCTATCATCATCGGTGGAAATATGGAGTATGCGAACAATGGTGCTATAAAGAGCATGAAACCATTTTTCACCTACTTATATGACCACTATAACGTGAAAGGCGTTATTGACATGGGCGGTGGACTGTATGCGAAGCAAGGTACAACATTCCCCACTCGTATGATACTGATAGATGGCCGCAGAACCAATGAGGAACGGGCGCAGACTGCCGTATACCCTCCTGTGGAGAACAAAGCAATCCGCAAGGCTGAAAGTTTTGACGACCTGTACGAGATTATTAACGAAGTATTGAATTTTAATGAAAAGACAAATGGAACAGAAGTATTACGTAGCCAAGGAGGGCGACATCTGTCTGTCGCTGACAACGCATCCGGGGAAACTGACGGAGCAGGACATAATAGACAATCTGAGGCGGATGATGAGAGTGGAAGCCAAACAGAACGGAGAGGAAGAACCGGATTGGAGGGAAACTCTGAGAGCGGCCAACGACCTGTATTGGGAAAACGTGGACAGAATGATACAGTTGGCGAGACCGGGAGAGGAACTGATACCATTGGAAAGCCTTCAACTGACGGAAGAGGACTTGAACAACGAACTGTGGGAAATGAGCCTCAGCCAGTGGATGGAGTGGACGTTCAACGAATCGGACTGGGATTAAAAGGAAAACCCAAGAAAAGAGATTTGACTGAAGAAAAACTTCCTTATCGTCCTCATAATACAGCATTCAGACTTGAAAGCGTTGCCCCCGCAGCTATGGTCGAGGCAATGGATAAAGTGCTTTCTCAAATTGAAGCACAGCACGGCAGCATAGATGAATTTGTCAAGACAGAACTCGGATATGATACCATTGCTGAAACGTATCAAGCACTTGCCGCCGAGCAGATGGACAGTGTCGCTATGGCAATCTATCAGATGAAACAGGAACAAGCCCTTATTATAGGCGACCAAACTGGTGTTGGTAAGGGGCGCCAAATGGCAGCACTTATTCGTTGGGCAGTGCAACGAGGTGAGAAACCTGTATTCATCACACAGAAAGCAGACTTGTTCTCCGATATTTACCGAGACTTGGTAGATGTTGGAAGTGGAAACCTCGTGCCGTTTATATTCAACTCTGACGGTGCTATGGTTGATAGCAAAGGTAATACAGTACACAAACCTCTATCTTCCGCAGAAATGGCAAAAGTCTTTGCATCGGGAGCATTGCCCGAAGAATATGACTTCGCTGTACTCACCTATTCGCAGGTAAACACTGGCGATGCTGTCAGTCAGCAAGAAATGGAGGAAGCTGCCAAAAAGAGTGGCGCACGCACCAAGAAAAGCAAGAACGTGAAGAATGGCAAGGCTACCCCGAAAGCCACATTCTTACGTGCCATTGCAAAGGATAACTATCTGTTCCTTGATGAAAGTCATACGGCGGCAGGTTCGAGCAATACAGGTGCCTATCTGCAAAGTATTCTTCGTGGAGCGAAAGCCGCCACATTTGCAAGTGCTACGTTCGCAAAGCGTCCCGACACAATGCCTTTGTATGCAATTCGTACAGCGATGAGCCAAGCAAAGGTTGATCCGGATAAGATGATTAGTATCATTGAGAAAGGCGGTGTAACTCTGCAAGAGATTATGAGTCGTGAATTGACTAATGCAGGGCAAATGGTACGCAGAGAGCGAGATATGAGCGATGTTGTTACCGATTGGAAAACAATCACTGACCCCGAAACTGTTAGACGTGCAAGAGAGAATTACGACCGTACCATAGCAGCATTCAATGCCATTATCAAATTCCAAGAGGACTACGTAAAGCCGATGATTGAAGCATTGGATATGGAACTTGCTGTTATGGCAGAGAGCGCAGGTGTGAAGCGAGGCACAGATAAAATGGGCGTTGAGAACGTGCCATTTGCAAGCAAGACCTACAACTACACCAAGCAGCTTATGCTTGCCCTCAAAGTCAATGCTATTGCAGATGAAGTGGAAGGCGAAATCAATGCAGGTCGCCACCCTGTTATTGCGTTGGAAAGCACAATGGAGAGCAGTATTAAGGACTATGCCGCAGGAGAAATCATTGATGAGCAACATTCAGTGCAAGCCTACTGAAAGGACTTGACACCGTTATGCAGTACACCGTCAAAGATGAGGACGGTAACGAACGCCACGAGCGATATTCTCCACAGGCATTAGGTCCGGCAGGAGAAAAAGCATATTATGAGTTGCAGGATTTCATTCGTGAAAGCACAAGCGATATCTTTATCAGTCCACTTGATGCCATTATCGAGCGTCTGAACAAGAATGGATACAAAGTAGGTGAATTGACAGGACGTAATATGTATGTTGAGCGCAACGATGACGGACGTGTCGTTGTCAAGCGTAGAACTGACAAAGACAAAAAGAAAATGCAGAGAGAGTTCAACAGTGGTGTTCTTGATGTCCTCATCCTCAACAAGTCTGCATCAACAGGTATCAGTTTGCACGCTTCAGAGAAATTCAGCGACCAACGTCAGCGTTCTATGATTATAGCACAGCCGCTGAGCGATATTAACGACTATATGCAGATGATAGGACGTATAGACCGTACAGGACAGGTGCATAGAGGTTATTACATCAACCTCGGTTTGCCTGTACCCGCCGAGAACCGTTTCCTGATGATGCTTTCCACCAAACTGAAATCGTTGAACGCTAATACCACGACCTCACAGGATAGTGAAAGTAATGATGTGGAAGCACCGGATTTACTCAACAAGTATGGTAGTCAAGTTGTTGTTGAGTATCTTCGTGATAATGTAGATATATACGAGAAAATGGGTACTCCTTTGAAAAAGGGAGGACTCGGAGGTGGTCGTGTGCAGGCAAGCGAACTTGAAGATTACAAACCGCAAGAAGATGATGCACGCAAGATTACAGGTTATGTCGCTCTATTGGCAACAAAAGAGCAGGAGGAGTTTTACGATGATGTCGTAAGGCGTTATAACGAATTGATTAAATATCTCAATGATACCGGCAGTAACGACTTAAAGATTACTGTAATGCCACTCCGCGCAACGACTATCGAGAAACGCATATCTTCTGAGGGCATAGACCCTGATGGAAACAATCCATTTGCTCGCAATTCATTTGTTGAAAAGGTGGAAATGGATGTGTTGAGAAAGCCGATGAAAGCGGATGAGATACGCAAGGTAATAGAACAGATAAACAAGGGTGTTGAGCCGAATACCTATCTTGACAATGTTATTGAAACTATCCGCAAGGAGGACGAAGTTAGAATTGCTGCAGAAGATGAACGCTACGAGAAATCAAAGGCAAAAGCCATTGACGACATAGCCAAGCAGACAGAAAAAATCAATGGTCAGAAGAAACGCAGCGATGAAGAAAAGCGTGTTGCCATAGATAACTTTATCGCAGAGACCAATGAAAAGGTAGAGGCAAAGCATAAGGACAACATCTTGCGACTCAACACGAACAGCGACCAGATGATGCGCCGCTTGAGAATGTTTGAAGTTGGCAAGTCTTATCTTGTGCCCGATAACCTTGAGTCAATGATTTTCGACTTTGCTACTTCTGCTATCTTCTGTGGCTACAAAACAAAGGATAGCAAGATTACAGCCTCAACAACACTTGCGGTATTTGCTACCCTTGACGGTCGCAGACGTATTGAAATTAAACTTTCACAGATTGATGCGTTGCGAAGCATTGACAAGGTAACCAATGATAATTGGGATGCTGC
>ENA-OPYS01000036-OPYS01000036.1-human-gut-metagenome-genome-assembly--contig:-NODE-36-length-20301-cov-1.100625_pt1 | contig 20301 bp, 21 predicted proteins | sample MGYA00242635_ERZ504478 | MGnify/ENA primary metagenome ERZ504478 (study PRJEB26092, sample SAMD00036246) | human gut metagenome | host: Homo sapiens | study: EMG produced TPA metagenomics assembly of... | reverse complement strand
CGGCGCTGGGCGCTTCGCTCTACCAGACCGCCGACCTCGGCATCGCGCCCTACGATTACCTTTCCCTCGGTCTGCGGGACTACACACCCTGCCCGTACTTCGGGTGCCGCATCTTCACCGATGCGCTCAGCGCCCTGCTGTGCTGGCTGCTGGGTGGCCTTGTGGGCTTGGCACCTTGATCTGTGCGTTCTGCCTTGGGCCCTTCATCCAGTTCTTCGATCGGACGTTCTCCCAGAAGGTGCTGCAATACAAACCGAACAATTGAGAAACCCCGCGGCGTCAAATCATACGCTGCGGGGGTCTTTTTTATTGCTGCCGTTAAGCAGAAAATGAAAATGAAGGAGATTTATCTTTCAAAACCGCCTGTGGACAGCTGCAAGCCCCTGCACACAGCTTCAAGCTCCGCACCCTTCTGCGGTGAGATCGTCTGTGCCGACATCGGCATCCGGGACGAATGGCACCCGGCAGGTCTTGCACAGCTTTAAACTTACAAAAAAGCACTTTCCCTTATATTGCATTGCAAATAAGGGAAAGTGCTTTTGTCTTGCGCACTATGGGGTTACTATCGCAAAGGATACGGTCAACTCCCAATAGCGAACAGATAATACGGAAGCCTTCACTTTTTCAGCACTACGCACTCATAGGGGCGCAGCGTGTCGGCGGTGTCGGGGTAGTTGCCCAGCAGTTTCTCGGCATCGGTCCAGCCTACGGGCAGGGGCTTGGCAATTTCCCGCTCCCGCAGGTTGCAGAGAACCAGCAGCTCCGTCTCGCCGTCGTACCGGCGATAGGCTAACAAATCCGCGTTGTCGGGGTACAGGAACTCGATTTTTCCCGCACTGATGACCGGCATTTTCTTGCGCAGGGCCACAAGCGTTTTGTAAAAGCTGCGGATGGAATCCGGGGCGTCCATTTGGGCAGCGGCGTTGATGGCCTTGTAGTTGTCGGCAATGCCGATCCACGGCGTACCGGTGGTAAACCCGGCGTTCTCGCTCGCGTCCCACTGCATCGGGGTGCGGCTGTCGTCGCGGCTGCGCTGGGCGATAATGTCCAGCGTCTCGGCCTCGGTCTTGCCCTGCTCCCGCAGGATCCTGTAGTAGTTGAGGCTCTCGACGTCGCGGTACTGCTCGATTTTCGTGAAGTGCGGGTTCGTCATGCCCAGCTCCTCACCCTGATAAATGTACGGTGTGCCGCGCATAAAGTGGATGGCCACCGCCAGCATCTCGGCGCTTTCCTTCCAGTAGGTCGTGTCGCTGCCGAAGCGGCTGACCGCACGGGGCTGGTCGTGGTTGCACCAGAACAGCGCATTCCAGCCGCCGTGGGTCTGCATCCCCTCCTGCCAGGTCTGGAACAGTTTCTTCATGGCGAGGTAATCAGGCTCCCTCAATTCCCACTTTTGCCCGTCCTTGTAGTCGACCTTCAGGTGGTGGAAATTGAAGCACATCGTCAGCTCGTGATTGCCCTCAGCGGTGTAGCCGATGCAGTTTTCCAGCGTGGTGGAGGACATTTCGCCAACGGTTATCATACCGTCGATGCCGCCCGCGGCGACCAGCTCCTTCAGGTACTTGTGGACGTTGCGGCCATCGGTGTAGAAGCGGCGGCCGTCGCCCTCGTAGTCATTCTCGTAAAATTTGGGCTTGGAAATGACGTTGATGACGTCGAAACGGAAACCCTTGATGCCTTTCGCCTTCCAGAATCGCAGGATGTCGGCCATTTCCTCTCGCACGGCGGGGTTCTCCCAGTTCAGGTCGGCTTGCATGACGTCGTAAAGATGCAGATACCATTTGCCAAGGCACGGCACGTATTCCCACGCGGGGCCGCCGAATTTTGAAACCCAGTTTGTCGGGTAATGGTCGGGCGTGCCGTCCTTGAAGATGTAATAGTCCTGATACCTTTTGTCGCCCGCCAGTGCTTTTTTGAACCACTCATGCTCGGTGGAGGTGTGGTTGAACACCATGTCCAGCATCAGGCCGATGCCGCGCCTGTCCGCCTCGCGGATAAGCTCCTCCAGATCCTCCATCGTACCGTAGCGCGGGTCGACGGCACGGTAGTCGGCCACATCATAGCCGTTGTCGCGCTGGGGCGAGGGGAAGAACGGCGTCAGCCAGAGGTAGTCAACGCCCAGGTCGGCGAGGTAGTCCAGTTTCGCGGTGACGCCCTTCAAATCGCCGAAGCCGTCACCGTTCGAGTCCATGAAGGATTTCGGGTAAATTTGGTAGACAACTTTATCTTTAAAATCATTCATGGTACACACCTCACAAAATCAGGCAATGCCTTTCTTTTTGCCGACGCTGACGGTCAGCACAAAGGGCACAACGATGGCAATGACCATGCACAGCGCAAAGCTGAGCATATAGGCAGGCTGGATGGACAGAATGCCGGGGATGCCGCCGACGCCGATGGCGTTGGCCGTGGTGGAAGTAGCCACGCAGACAGCTGCCGCGATGGCCGAGCCGATCATGCCGCAGATGAACGGGAAGTGGAATTTGAGGTTGACGCCGAACATAGCGGCTCGGTAACGCCGAGGTAGCAGGAGATGCAGGAGGGCACATTGACCTCCTGGGCGTCAGCATTTTTGCGCTGTAAGTAGATCATGCCAAGGACGGCAGAGCCCTGCGCAATGTTGGACAACGCGATCATCGGCCACAGCATCGTGCCGCCGAAGTCGGCAATCAGCTGCATATCGATGGCGTTGGACATGTGGTGCAGGCCGGTGATGACGAGCGGGGCGTAGACAAAGCCGAAGATAGCACCAAAGACCACGCGGAAGGAGCCGGAAATGCCGGCGTAGACAACATCAGAGATGACGGAGCCGATCTTCCAGCCGATGGGTCCAAGGATGGTATGAGCGACGATGACGGACAGGACCAGCGAGCAGAACGGTACAACGATCATCGAGATGACCGGCGGGCAGATCTTGCGGAAGAATTTTTCCAGATACACCAGCGTGAACGCGGCCAGCATGGCAGGGATAACCTGTGCCTGGTAGCCGATCATGTTGATGGTGAAGAAGCCAAAATCCCACTTGGGGATGTCCGCCGCTGCCGTGGACGCGACGGCGTAGGCGTTCAGCAGCTGGCCGGAAACAAGCGTCAGGCCGAGGACGATGCCCAGGCTCTGGGTCGTGCCCATCTTTTTGGTGACGGACCAGCAGATGCAGACCGGCAGCATGTGGAAAACGGCCTAGCCGATCAGCCAGAGGAAGCTGTCCACGCCCGACCAGAACTGGCTGATATCGCACAAGGTCTGAGTGCCGTTATTGAAGAGATAGATGCTGTCGATGCAGTTGCGGAAGCCCAAAATCAGACCGCCCGTAATGATGGCAGGGATCAGCGGGGCGAAGATCTCGGCCAGCACGCTCATAACTTTTTGCAGGGCGTTCTGGTTCTGCTTGGCCGCGCTCTTGACAGCCTCCTTGGAGACACCGTCGATGCCGGAGACCGCGATGAAATCATTGTAGAAATCGTTGACCGTGTTGCCGATGATGACCTGGAACTGGCCCGCCTGGGTGAAAGTGCCCTTGGCGGATTTCAGTGCCTCGATCTTGGCAACGTCCGCCTTGGCGGGATCGTTGAGGACAAAGCGCATACGCGATACGCAGTGGGATACCGCCGCAATGTTCTCTTTGCCGCCGACGTACGCAAGCAGCAGCCGCGCGTCCTGTTCGTATTTACCCATGATGTTTTCCTCCTTTTGCCCGGTAGAGCGGGTATCTTTGAACTTGTTCATACAAGTTCTCCTTACAGCCACAGAATACCAAACTTGTTCATACAAGTCAATATGCTTTTGCAAAAAAGCAGTGCAGTACGCCTATTTTCGGCACTGCTCACAAGTTGCCCACTTGAAATTTAGCCGAAAAGACGGTATACTAAAGTAAACGTTTGAACAAGTTGCGAGGTACACACCATGCCAAAGGCAAAATATGAGGGCATTTATCACAGCATCCAAAAACGCATCGAGGCGCAGGATTACCCCTATCAATCGCTGCTGCCCAGCGAGAATACGCTGATAGAGGAATACGACTGCTCCCGCAACACGGTGCGCCGCGCGCTGGCCGAGCTGGTGAACGACGGCTATGTGCAGACCATGCAGGGGCGCGGCGTGCGGGTCATCTACCAGCCGGTGGGCAAAACGACGTTTACCATCGGCGGCATCGAGACGTTTCAAGAAACCGCCCGCCGCAACCATCTGCACGCTGTGACGAAGGTCACCAAGTTTGAGACTGTCATCGCCGATGAGTGCTTTGCCGCCAAGAGCGGTTTCTCGGTTGGGGATGAGCTATGGAGTATTGAGCGCGTGCGGTATCTCGACGGCAAAGCGCTGATTCTCGACGTCAACTACTTTTTAAAGGAGTTTGTCCACGGCCTGACGCCGGAAATTGCCGCAAACTCTATCTACGAATATATTGAGAACACACTGGGAATGCAGATCATCACCAGCAAGCGCCGCATGACGGTGGAACACGCCACCGCCCGCGACGAAAAGCTGCTGGACATGGGCACCTATGGCTGCGTGGCCGTCGTCGTGAACCAGACCTTCAACGCCGCCGGTCTGCTGTTTGAGTACACCCAGTCCCGCCACCAACCGGACTATTTCTGCTTTCAGGACATTGCCACGCGGAAAAAGTGAGCGGCAGACACCCGGCGCAGAGGTATCCACCTGGGATTTTGCGCTGGGCCGGGGCTCCGGCAAAATGGGTTTTAGGGTGTCCCTTCAGCAAAGAACAAGAAGGATGGCCATAACGGTCATCCTTCTTGTCTTTGCTGCATCTATTTGCCGACGCCCAAGACTTCAGAACGTCGATACGCCGTTCAACACTGTCCTCAATTGCCTTTATGCGCGCTGCATCGATGAATTCGGATGCCGATAAATTACGCACCAACGCAACAATCAGGGAAGTGGTTTTTTCTAATCATTATATTTCGCTAAATCAAAGTTTAGCGAAGGACAGGGGGGCTCCACACTTTTCCGCAATTTTGCGAGTTTTTATTATACCTCTTTCGGCTAAATTTCTTTACACCTTCAGCATCCTGTATCCAATGCCGATATGCGTCTGGATATACTGCGGCGAATCCGGCTCGGATTCCAGCTTTTTGCGCAGCGTAGCCATAAAAACACGCAGCGAGGCCACGTCATTGTCCCAGGAACTGCCCCAGACTTCGTGGGTGATATAAGTATGGGTCAGCACTTTGCCGCAATTCTTGGCCATGACGCAGAGCAGCCTGTACTCGATGGGCGTCAGGTGCAGTTCCTGCCCTTTCAAGGTGGCACAGCCAGCCGCAAAATCAATTTGCAGATCACCGTTGGTAAAAACCGAACAACCGGCGGCGTTTTGCAGCATCGAGATGCGGCGGAACGTTACCCGCAGCCGCGCCAGCAGCTCCTCTACCGAGAACGGTTTCGTCAGGTAGTCGTCGGCGCCGCTGTCCAAGGCTTCGATTTTATCGCTGTCCTCGCTGCGGGCACTGATAACGATGATGGGCATCGCAGACCAACTGCGAATACGGCGAATCACCTCGATACCGTCCAGATCAGGCAGACCAAGATCCAACAGCATCACATCCGGTGCATGGATCGTTGCCTGTTGGAGCGCTTCGGACGCAGTAGCCGCCGCAATGTACTTGTAATCCTGCGTTTTCAGTGTCGTGGTAATCAGGTTGCGGATAGGCGCATCGTCCTCCACAACCAGAATCAAGGGTTTATTCATGCAAAGAAACCTCCCCAAGGGGCAGTGTAAAAGTAAAGATGCAGCCGTGCGGCTTATTGTCGGACAGTGTAATGGTGCCGCCGTGGGCTGCGATGATCGTGCGGCATAAGGCCAGTCCCAGCCCAAGGCTGCGGCGGCTGTCCGAAATGCGTTTTTCCCCGGTGGAGAACATTTCAAAGACCTTTTCTTTTGCTTCGTCGGGAATACCGGGGCCGTCATCGCTTACCCGAATTACGGCGCTTTCCCCCTGCGCCGCAGCGGAAAGGACAATGTGCGACCCGGCAGGCGTGTATTTGATGGCATTATCCACCAGATTGATCAGGACCTGCACAACCAGCTTGGCATCCATGTGCGCCAGCAGCAGATCATCGTCCATCTGTACAGTAATCGTGTGCTGCCCGCTGTGCCGGTTGGTATGGCGCAGGGCTTCTTCAAACACTTCACTTACTAACTCTGTAGAGATGGACAGATTCATCCGCCCATCCTCAATGCGGGAGATGGAAAGAATGTTCTCCACCAGATTGATGAGCCACATAGAGTCGTCGTAGATGTCCAGAAACGTTTGCTTGCGGGTGGGGTCGTCCATCTTCTCATAGTTGCTGATGAGGTTGGAGCATTGCCGGAAATGGATGTCAGCGGGGTACGCAGGTCGTGGGAAATCGTGCGCAGCAAATCGGCGCGCAGCTGTTCATTCTTGGCGCGGACGGCAGCGCGCTCTTTCTCCTCGGCATTGCGGATATTCTGAATCGCCAATGTGACCGTAATGATGGAAACGATCAGCATAATGGCAAAGGTGACAGGGTAGCCGCGCTCGTATGCGTGCAGCGTCAGGCGGGGCTCTGTAAAGCAAAAATTGAAAAGAAGCACGCTGGAAAACGAGCTTAAAAAGCCGTAGAAATAGCTTTTGGTAAAAAGCGAGGTCAGCAATGTCCCCAGAATATACACCGATATGATATTTTTGGTAAAAGAGAAATACCAGAAAATATTGCCGATGCCGGTTGCAGCGGTCAGAATCAGCACCGTGATCAAAAGATCCTTTGCCTGTCGGACGGCCTGTTCTTTCATTGTATCGGGAGATGGCTTTTTAATATTCACAGCAGATCCTCCCTTCTGAAGGGTATCATACCATATTTCGGGCGGCATTACCAGCGCCGGAAGCCTTCACGCCGCTCAAATTGTGCGCGGCGAACGCTGCGCCAGAACGCATCACATTGGACACCAATAAAAACAAGAAAAAGTCCTGCGGCCAGAAACAGCAAAATCAGCAGTGCCGTTCTCAAATGAACCACTTCCCTTGCAAACGATCAGATATGAAAGCACCGGCTCAGGGCCTTGCCCTCGCCCAGCACCAGCAATGTGCCGTCACCGGGCAGAACCGTGTCCGAGTCAATGTTGACGTCGGCAATCCCGTTGCGCTTGATGCCCAGAATGTTGATGCTATATTTCTTGCGGATATTGATGTCGCCAACGGTCTTTCCGATCCACGCGGACGGCACAGCTACTTCCAGAATGGCGTGGTCGTGGTCCAGCTCGATATAATCCAGCACATGGTCGGACCCGTAGCGGATGGCCGCCCACTTGGCCAGCTGCTTTTCCGGGTAAAGCACCTCATCCGCACCGTTGCGCAGCAGAAATTTAGCCTGCACATCCCGCTCCGCACGGGAGACGACCATTTTTGCGCCCAGCTCCTTCAGCAGAGAAGTGGTTTCGAGTGAGCTCTGAAAGTTTCCGCTGATCGCCACAATACAGACATCAAAATTGCGGACGCCCAACGCCTCCAAGAAATCCGCGTTGGTGCTGTCGCCGATTTGGGCGTTGGTCACAATGCTCAGAACGGCGTTGACGCGGTCCTCGTTTTCGTCCACCGCCATGACCTCATGGCCGAGCTTGTTCAGCTCCTCTGCGATGTGGCGGCCAAATCGACCCAACCCGATCAGTAAAATAGATTTCATGGTATGTACCTTTCTTTATCCTACGGTGATGCGCTCCTGCGGAAGCCGTGCCACGCTGCTTTTGCTGCCGGAGAGCGCTGCATAAATCATAGTCAGTCCGCCGACGCGCCCAATGAACATCAAGAAAATTAAAATCCCCTGTGAGACGATTCCAAGATGCGGTGTCAACCCCAGAGACAGCCCTACGGTAGCAATGGCCGAGGTCGTTTCAAACAGACATTCGGACAGCGGCAGCGTCTCCACCGTGCTGATGACAAACGCTCCCGTCAGCGAAAGGACGAGATACAGTGTAAAAATAGCTGCGGCATCATGGACCGCTTTTTCTTCCATCCGCCGCCCGAACATTTCGGGGCTTTTCTGCCTGCGGAATACAGCAAACGCATTGGCGACAAGCACTGCCGCCGTTGTTGTCTTGATGCCGCCCGCCGTAGAACCCGGTGAACCGCCGATGAACATCAGCAGAATGGTAAGGCCGCGCCCGCTGCTGGACAGTGACGTATAGTCTGCCGTATTAAATCCCGCTGTTCGGGGCGTTACGGACTGGAACAGCGAAAGCAGCAGCCGCTCCCGCAGTGTACCGCCTTTGAATTCAAAGCAGAAAAAGTATAGCGTTGGCAGCAAAATTAAGAGCGCTGTTGCCGCCAGAATAACTTTGCTCTGCAGCCGATAGCGATGAAAGCAAAGCCGATTGGTCCGCACATCATCCCATGTCAGAAAGCCGATGCCGCCCACAACGATCAGGGCGGAAATCGTCAGGTTGATAACCGGGTCTGCGCGATATGCGGTCAGCGAGACAAAAGGCATGTCGGGGGTACCCATTAAATCAAAGCCCGCATTGCAGAAAGCGGAGACGGAATGAAAAACGGCTTTCCATATCCCGGAAACGCCGAAATCCCGGCAGAAAACCGGGAGCATACAAAGCGCGCCGATCCCTTCTATCATCAAAGAGGTACGGATCACAAAGCCTGTCAGCCGCACAATGCCACCCACTTTGGGGGCGGACATGGCCTCCTGCATCCGCCCGCGCTGGGACAGGGAAATGCGCCGACCTGATAAAAGCGAGAAAGACGCGCCGACTGTGATCACACCCAAGCCGCCGATTTGGATCAGCACCATCAACACGGCCTGACCGAACGCTGACCAGTGAGAAGCCGTATCCCGCACAACCAGCCCTGTGACACAGACGGCGGAGGTTGCTGTGAATAATGCCTCATGGAAAGGGGTGACGGTGCGCTCCTGCGCAGAAATCGGCAGCATCAGAAGTGCCGCCCCGATAAGGATAACCGCTGCAAACATCAGAATTATGGACTGAAAGTAATTGAGCTTACAGGCTAAACGCCGATGAAATGGCAAGAGAAATCACACTCCAGCAAAATTTTCGTACAATACAGTATAGCGCCGCCCGTTTAAAGATGGTGTTAAGCTTTTCTGCCGGAATATTAAGATTGCGTTAAGATTGCATTGCACCCGATGCTTCGGAGAGGATCGTGCATTGGCTGTTTCGTCTTTGCACGAAAAATTCGCCGTTTCCTTGTGGAACGGACGAACGATAAACGAAATACTGTTTTTCTGTTCTGCTTGACGGCGTGAACCTCCAAGCATTTTATGGCTTTACTTCGGTCTTTTTTTGGGGGAATGTGCAGCAGCCTCTCAAAACCCACTTATTTTCCAAGCACAACGGACAGCTTGATTTCCTTTTCCGTCTCGCTCAGGTCGAAATCGCCGCCGTCGGCGACGGTCACGCGCAGCTCATAGAGCACGCCGTCCGTCAGCTCGGTCACAGCCGCGCCGGTTTCGTCGGTGATCGACCACAGCTCGGGGCAACCTTTACCAGCTTGCCGTCTGCACCATAGGCGTAGAGTGTCAAATCGGAGGCGCTGCCGGACAGATTGTTCATGCGGAAGGCCACCGTGGTGTTGGGATGCACATTGCGGATGGTTGCGGTGTTGCGCCAGCTTGCAACCGTACCTTCGCCGCCGTCCTGTGCAAACTGTTCCTGCGCAAGCACATTTCTTGCCGCCTGATCGAGATCGACTTCGCGGTACGGAAGCTCGGGCAGGTAGACAAAGCGATCCTGCAGGCGGAGCAGCTCCAGATAGCCGGTCGGGCAGTAGAGTGCATTTCCGCTGTTGCCGGTGTACATGCCGATGGCCATATTATTGTAGCCGTACTTGTTGGAAACATCCATCGTAAAGACAGTCTCGCCGGTTTCAAAGTCGAGAATGATGTACTGCCACATACTCGTGGTCAGATCCTGCACATAGCCGTAGATATAGCCCGTTGCGGTGGAGAGCTTCATGATCGCGGTGTCGCTCAGATCGTTTCGGGTCCAGATGCTCTTCATCTCGTAGCCGCTGTCGGTTTTCACGGTGTCCACGCGCTCGACGCCGGGGGCAATCATGGCATTGCCCTTCATCAGCCAGTTCTGGTCATAAATGTTGGCGTAGCTCTGGATCGAAGAATCGTTGTTGGGGTCGGCAAGGCCTGCGTTGCCCGCGCCGAACCAGTTGCAGACAATCGTGCTGACCGTGCCCGCGCCGTCATCGTAGACGATGGCAGAGTTCTCGATTGCCACCTGATAGCCATCGGGCAGATCATCGAGCACTGGCGTTTTTGCCACGACCTCACCGGTTTTCATGTCGAGCGCAAGAAGATTCACGGGGTCTGCATTGTCGGTGAACATCACAAGGTTCGGCGTCAGCGTCGGCGAGCAGCCGCCGCCCCACGCAAGACCGCCGCCGGTGGTCTTGTCGCCTTCACCGCTGACCTTCGCGCCGACGCTCTCATACGGCGTACACCAGACAGCCTCGACACCGTTGTTGGCGCGCAGCAGATAGCAATTCTTATTGGTCAGAATGACCGCGCCGTCCTTGGAGGCGGCAATGCCGTTCTCCGCGCCCTCGCCGGGCGTCAGCTCGTAGACGAAAACCGCCTTCGACAGGTCGGTCTGCTCACCGTTGAGGATCGCCTCGATTGCCGAGTGGGCGATATAGCCGAGAACGCCCTGCTGCTGGCGCTCGGGATAGATGCGGAAGCCGCCGGTGGCGAACCAGAGGTTCCCGTCGTAGTCAAATACCACGGAAAGAAGATTCTGCGTCAGCTCCTTGCCGAGCGCGGCCTCTGCCGCCGCCTTGATGTCGATGTCAAGCACCTTTTCAAACTCGGGAAGGACATTGCCCTCCTCGTCCGTTGCGCGGAGCATCAGTACATGGTTGTTGCTGGTCGGGCAGACGATACGGTTTTCAGCGTCCAGGAAGGTGTAGGAGCTTTGGATCAGGTAGCTGCCGCCGTCATGCTGCTTCGGGGAAAAATAACCGAGCGTCTTTGTCTCCTCCGCATTCAGATCACGGATGGCGATGCCGCCGAGCAGCGGAACGACTGCATGGCCGTAGCTGTCAAAGTAAATGGCGGGAGACGCATTCGGGTTCGTCGTCTCATAGGAGACATGGATCTCCGGATAGATGCCGAGCGGCAGGATCTCGTCGGTTGAATCGGTGTTATAACCGTCGTGATGGATGTTCGCATCACTCTTTGCCATGTAGGGGTTTTCGTCGACCTGCTTGGGCTGCAAGGCCTTCACGGGGAGTGCGTCGGATTCCGGCGCGGAAGGGGTCGTTTCCTCGGCAGGTGCGGCTGTGGCAGCCGGTGTTGCAGTGGCGGAAGGCGTCTGCGCGGCCTCCGCCGTTGCCTGTGCCTGTGCTCCGCTGCAGGCTGCCATCGACAGGGTCAATGCTCCTGCCAGCAGGAAGCTGCCTGCAGTATAATCGGGTTTCTCTTTTTCATCGGTGATCCTCCTTGCTGTGTTGGTTGTGATCCGCTCGGGGCGAAACAGACGGTTGTTTTTCCTCTACCCATACATAAAGCCCATGCCGGAATGCTTCTTCCGTTATCGGCTCCAGCAGAAAGTAGTCTACGCGCAGCCGGAACGCATGCAGGGAAAAATCCAGCTCGCTGCACCATATAATGCGCGTTTCCGGGAAAAGCGCCCGCAGGTGCTCCACTGCATTCAGCCATCCACGCCCGGAAGGGAAATTACAGCGTTGGTCGGCGCATTTTTGCGCGCGACCTCAAAGAATACCTCCTGCCCGCGGTAGCAGTCCACCCTGGGAAACAGACCGCGCTCTGCGCAGAACCGTGAAAGCTGTTCTCTGTAAAAGGTCTCCTGCGTTTCGCTCTTTGTCAGCACGGCAATGTTGTACATAGCGCTCCGCCCCCTTTCTGCCGTCGTTGACTGTTTCTGCTTTCAGTATACGGAACGGTGCAGGCTTTTCAAGCCTTTTGGCACGAAAGCCCCAATTCCGGCACGAAATCGGGTTTTTCCGCCGTGCCGGAGTCGGAAAGTTGTGCTATAATCTAAATAGAAACTTTCCGGAAGGAGCCAGTCCGGCATGAGAATAGCAATTGTGGATGATCTTGAGACCGAGCGCGCGCAGCTGAAAACGCGCCTTGCGCGGCAGCTGCGCCTGCGCGGCGCCGAGGCGGAGCTATTGGAATTTGAAAGCGGCGAGAGCTTTCTCGCCGCAGAAAAAGAGCAGCGCTTTACCGCCGCGTTTCTGGATATTTACATGCACGGGATGAGCGGCATGGACGCTGCAAAGGAGCTGCGCAAAACGGACGCAGACTGCCTTCTGGTTTTTACCACTACCTCAACCGACCACGCGCTGGAGGCTTTCAGGTCCGTGCGCTCCACTATCTCGTGAAGCCCTTTTCCGAGGAGGAGCTTTCCGCCCTGCTTGCCGAGATGCTTGCAAGACTCCCCCGCCCCGAGCCGGTCCTGACGGTGAAGGTCAGCGGCAGCGATGTCCGTCTTTGCTACCGGGATATTATCTCGGCAGAGCATTTTGCACATCTGATCAACATCCGCACGACTGCCCGAAACGCTGGTCACCCGCCAGAGCTTTAAGGTGTTCACCGAGCCTCTGAAAAAAAGATCCCCGCTTTTTCGTCTGCGGCAGAGGCATGATCGTCAATTTAGAGCACGCCGCAGATTTTCGGGACGGTGCCTTCTGCATGACAGACGGCAGCAGCGTCTATGTAAGTCAGGAGCTTTTAAAGCCTGCCCGGCAGGCGTTTATGGAATTTCTGCTGCGAAGGGAGCGTATGAAATGAAGGATATTCTGCGTCCGATTTTGGAGCTTCTCGTCGTTCTCCCCGGCCTTTTGCTTGGATATTTCCCTGTAAAAACCTATCTGAAGCAGTCCCCCGGAAGGCTGGCCGCCTGGCTTTTTCCCTTGATGGCGTGCCTGTGCATCGGCAGCGGGCTTGCCTGCTATCGGCTTCATGCTTCCACGGTCTTTGCCCTTGCGGGGGTCGCGCTGGCTGCGATCTGCCTGTATACCAGAACGCTTACCATATCCCTCTGGAAATCCGGCACGATTGCGCTGTCCGTCTGCGCGGTGTTCGCGTGCGTGAACAGCCTGTCCCGTGCCGTCAGCGCCGCGATCATCCGGAATCTGCAGCTGCCGCCGGACGGACCGTGGCTCTGCCTGGGCGCCTGCGTGTTCTATAACGCCGTTTGCTGGGTCATCGTGCTGGCCGCGTATTATCCTGCGACACATACGGTGCGTGCGATGGTCGAGGACGACAATTTTGCGCAGACCTGGTATGTGTTCTGGGTCCTGCCGCTGGCGTTCATCCTTTTGAACCTTTTCATGATCCCGCGCTATCAGTCAACGCTCCAGACAGGCCGCGTGCTGCAGGGCTATATTGTGCTGAGCAGTGCGCTTCTGGTCTTTATGTTTTGCTTCAATGCGGTTTTCCTGCTGATGGCAACCAGTCTCAACCGCAATGCGAAGCTGCAGCAGGAAAACCAGTTTCTTTCGATGCAGCAGCAGCGCTATGAAAACCTCAGGACCGCCATCGAGGAAGCGCGGCAGGCACGGCACGATATGCGCCACCAATTCAATCAAATTTCTGCGCTGGCCGAGGCAGGTGACCTGGAGAACCTGAAAAGCTACCTTGCAAAAACCGTCTCCCGCATCCCGAATCTTGATATGTGCTTCTGTGAAAACCGTGCGGCTGACAGTGTTGTCGGCTATTACTGCGCCATGGCAAAGCGCGATGAGATCCCCTTCCGCGCCAGACTCGACCTGCCGGAGACACTGCCGGTTGACGAGATGGATATGTGTCTCGTGCTTTCCAACCTGCTGGAAAATGCGCTGGAGGCAAGCCTTCGCACCGCACCGGGCAGACGGCAGATCGAATTGACCGCTTGTGTTCACGCCGACCGGATTCTGCTGATCGAGGTTGAAAATGCGTTTGACGGCGAGATCAACGAAAAGAACGGTGTTTTCCGCTCCTCCAAGCGGAGAGAAAACGGGATCGGTATCCAGTCCGTCACTCATATTGCGGAGAAAACCGGCGGCACCAGTACCTTTACCCATCAGAACGGCATCTTCTCCGCCAAAGTCATGCTCTGCGGATAAGAGAATGACTGTCCAAAAATTGCATTCCTGCCTTATTGCGTATGTAGTAGCGTGGTAATTCTAAAGCTTTACTTTTAGTTTTAATGGACTAGTAGGGGCGGGGCACGCCCCGCCCGCGACCATATACTATAATGAATATAATGGGTTGGCTTGTAGGGGCGGCATATATGCCGCCCGCCGCAGCCGTCCCGATAATGCGGTATAACGGGTAAACCGCACGGGACGCATATATGCGTCCCCTACAAACCTGCCGGAAAAGGCGAAGTTTTTAATTTTAACGGGCTAGTAGGGGCGACCATTGGTCGCCCGCCAACTTACCGCAGCAACGCATTTTCCGGGACAGTTTCCTGCAAGGCAAACGGGCACGGGCGAGCAATGCTCGCCCCTACAAGAGTTTTTCGACAGTCTGAGGGGCTGTTTCACATCCCCCAAAAAGAAAGACCGAAGTTGTAAAGCCTTTTTTGGCTTTACAACTTCGGTCTTTTGCTTTAAGTTAATAGTTGTGAACAAAAAAAACTCAAAAGCAAAAACAGCATATCGAAATTTTGGAAAAAAGTCAACAGTTAAAATTTCGGATGCCGACAGAAATAAGAATATCGAAACACAACGCACTCTATCAGGCAAGCATCCAGCTTGAGGGACTGGATTATACAAAGTTGTATAGAGCTTATTCGGGAATCCGAAAATCGCAGATAGAGCCGCGTGTGTTATTTAAAGTACTGGTGTGCGCCTATATGAAGGGCGTATATTCCAGCCGTAAAATAGAGGAGCTGTGCAGGGAGAATCTGGTATTCCGCTGGCTGCTGGAGGATCAGAAAACGCCGGATCACTGCACCATAGCAAGATTCCGAAGCAACAGTAACCTGCAGGAAGCGTTCGAGGATTTGTTCTTTCAATATGTAAAGAAGCTGGAGGATAAAGGGTATACCGAGCACTCCGAGGTGTTTGTTGACGGAACCAAAATCGAAAGCAAAGCAAATCGGTATACATTCGTATGGCTAAAGCAGGTCAGCAAACAGCTTGAGAAAATCAAGGCAAGGTTGAAAGAACTGGTATGTCCGCAAGGAAATCTGACCTCGACTAAGGTTGAGAAAAGACTGGAACAGCTCAATGCGGAAATCGAGGCGCAGGGCATTGAAGTGAAAAAAGGCCGCGGGCACCATAAGCCGGAAATCGTTCGGGAGCGGGATGAATTGGCTCTGTTGTATCGCCGCTGGATGGAGTACAACAGAAAGAAGGCGATTTGCGGGGAGAATCGCAACAGCTATTCCAAGACAGACACAGATGCCACTTTTATGCATATGAAAGACGACCATATGCGCAATGGCCAGCTAAAGCCCGGATATAATGTTCAGTTTGCTGTCAACAGCGGTTTCATAACCGGCATTGGCGTATTCAGCAACAGAACGGACTTCGGCACGCTGATTCCGTTTTTGACCTATTTATGGCATAAGCACGGAAAATCCTATCGCAATGTCGTGGCTGATTCCGGCTATGAAAGTCTTGCCAATTACCGCTGGCTGTTTGAAAATGGCCAGACTGCATTTATTAAACCCGCCAACTATGAATCGGGGAAAAAGCGTTCTTCAAAGGAACAGGTTGGCAGAATGGAAAACATGGGCTATTACGAACCGGATGACTGCTTTATCTGCAAGAGCGGCAGACATCTGGATCTCAGTTCTCACTATACCTCCCATGCGAAGGACGGTACAGAGCGCAAAATCTCTGTTTACCGCTGTGAGGACTGCTCCGGCTGCCCTTACCGTGCAGCCTGCTGCAAGGCTAAAGACAGCGAAAAGCGCAAAGAAATTTTTGTCTGCTGGGAATTTCGGAATCTGCGCAAGAATTCGTATCACAACATTACCACCGAGGAAGGAAAGTTGCTGCGCTGCAACCGTTCCATTCAGGCAGAGGGTGCCTTCGGACAGCTAAAGCACAATCGGAATTTCAAGAGTTTCCTTACCGGCGGTAAAGTCAAAGTCCTGGCGGAGCTTCTGTTTTTGGGGCTTTCCCAAAACATTGCTCACCTGCTGGCAAAGTGCAACAGTGGACTGCAAAATCTGCATTTGATTCAGCCTAAAGCATACCTGAATTTCGGATTTTTGAAAATTTGGAAAACAGGCTCCTCTGGAAAACAATCGTTATTCAGAAGGGCCTGTTTGAGTTATCTGTTTTTTGGAAATTAGGGGGTCTATGGCGAGTGTTTTTGTGCTTCTGGAAACATTTAACCGTAAAGGGGCTGCTGCACTTGGAAATTTTCCTTGTGCAACAGCCGCTTCGGAAAATTAAGGGAAGGCAAACGTAGAGCACTCGATCGGGTTGAATGAAATACTAATACAATATACAAGCAAGGGAAATCTTGTGATCGCTTATTTCATAAGGGTTTCCCTGCTTGTTACGCTACAAATACAATATGACCCTATCCTTATACGAATCAAGTAGTGCAAGAAAGAAGGAAATCTATTTATAAAGTTACTGGATTTTTTGTTCATTGGGCTTATCGCGGGATGGGCGGCTCTGGCTGCGGAAAAAACGGTGCCGCAGCGGTCCGAAGGGGTAACGTGAGCGAAAGCGACGTTAGCAAGCATTGCATGTGTTTATACACACAAGCATATCAGGGACACCCTGAAACCCATTCTCAAAGGAATATCCATCAACAATTTCGAAAATGGTGCAGCTATACTATGGATAATCGATGCATCTATGCAGGACTTTAATAGAGTACTGGATAGAATAAAAAAATAAAATCATCGTATTGCGACGGGGAAAAGACCGCCATTGATATCGGCAAAAACAGAAAATAAATGAATAAGACTTAGATTTTTTGCCGATAATGTGCTATACTATATTGCAAGGGGGGATACTATGATCTATATTTCCGTCGAAGATGCGGCAAAAAAATGGAACGTGTCGGAGCGGTCTGTCCGGAATTATTGCGCTATAGGCAAAATTCATGGGACAATTCTTGCCGGAAAGACTTGGAAAATCCCGGAAACAGCGGAAAAGCCAAAACGCAAGAACGCAAAAATAAAAAACGACCTGCTGTCTGTTCTGCGGGAGGAAAAAAGGAAGCAGAGGAAGGGCGGAATCTACCACAAAGTTCAAATCGATTTGACGTACAATTCCAATCATATCGAGGGAAGTCGCCTGACGCATGAACAGACCCGCTATATTTTTGAGACGAATACAATTGGAATGGAAAATAGTGTGGTGAATGTTGATGACATTATAGAAACCACCAACCACTTTCGATGCGTTGATTTTGTTATTGAAAACGCGATGCAGCCGTTATCAGAGACATTCCTCAAACGGCTGCATTTCACATTGAAAAATGGGACAAGTGACTCCAAAAAAGACTGGTTTGCGGTCGGTGAATATAAGCGCGTACCGAACGAAGTTGGCGGGCGTGCCATAGCTGAGCCGGAAGAGGTAGCGTCTCAGATCAAAGCCTTGTTGGCTGCGTATAATGGATCCAAAACGCATTCTCTGGAACAATTGTGGCATTTCACCATGACTTCGAATGTATTCACCCGTTTCAAGACGGGAATGGGCGTGTAGGGCGGCTGATCCTTTTTAAAGAGTGCCTGAAAAACAATATTGTACCGTTTATTATAGAAGATGATTCAAAACTGTACTATTACCGCGGCCTGCACGAATGGAATCAAGAACATGGGTATCTAATGGATACCTGCCTTGCAGCACAAGATCGGTTCAAAGCGTATTTGGACTATTTCAGGATTTCATATTCCGAGTGAGTTCTTCTCGCAGCTCTCGCTTATATTTGTAATACGTATTCCGTGCGATGCCGATCAGCTTGATGCAGTCCGCATCAGTGAGAGTTCCATCGAAATCACGGCTGTATTTTTTGATCTGCTCCTTACAGGGGGCAGATTTTTTTATGGTAAGTTTGCGGCCGGGCATCTGGCCGATCTGTTTTCCGTTCAGCCGGGCCGTCAGGATCCCCTCGCGGGTGCGCTGGTGCAGGTCGTCCACCTCTTTCTGCGCCTGGGCAAAGGCAAGACGAATCTGCTCCTTGGCAAGGTCGGCGGTGTAGCGGTTTAATGCGTCCATGATGCCGGAAACAAAACGGTCCGTTGCGGCGCTGCCGGTCTCCGGCGAGGAACTGACCTGCCGCTGCAGAGCCTGCTTGTAGGTGTCCGTATTGATGTGCGGCTCCTTCAAAAAGCAGAGCGTCACACCGCGGTTGTACAGTGTTTCATATAGTGCACAGCCCTCCTCGGCGCTGCGGCTCATGCGGGAAACACTGTCAAACACGATGGTATCCCCGGGCTGTACACAGTGCAGCAGCTTGTCCAGCTCCTGCCGTCCGCGGCAGGCCGTGCCGGTGTAGACCTCGCGGACGATGTGCGCCGCGGGGTAGGCAGCGGCAATGTTGCGCACCTGGCGTTCGATATTTTGCTGCGGTGTGGAAATGCGGCAGTAGCCGTACACGGACATACAGTATCACTCCTGACGTTCGGTTGATTTGCTACTTATGAGTATACCACACGTTGGCGCAAATGCAAGAACTTTTGCTACAAACTATAATAACCTTAGATTTGATACGGCTTCGTTTGTGTTTTTCCAGGCTAGTTCTCTGCACATAAAAATACCTTTCTGCATAGTAGTCGGTATCCTATACAGAAAGGTATCAGGCTAATTGGTCATGCCTTGCTAAATAACAAGTATGATAAATTTATATTCCTTAGTCATCATAACGAAGATATGCACCCTTCATAGGGCTGGCGGCGTGTTCGCTGAAGAGTCTCAGCGTACCGCGCTTATAGCGGCGAGGCTTCGGCTTCCAAGCGGCTCGGCGCTGTGCCAAAATCTGCGCCATTTCTTCGGCAGACTTTCGCTCGCCTTTTACGCCAATAATGTTCAGCTTACGCGCCGGAACATCAATTTCGATCAAGTCGTCTTCTTCCACAAGGGCGATAGGGCCGCCGGTTTGTGCTTCCGGGCTGCAATGGCCGATTACCGGGCCGGTAGATGCACCGGAAAAGCGCCCATCTGTGATCAGCGCAATGCTGCGGCCAAGTTCTTTGTCAGAACTGATAGCCTCACTGGTATAAAACATCTCCGGCATACCGCTGCCCTGCGGTCCCTCATAGCGGATGAATACTGCATCGCCTTTTTGCACTTTGTGGTGCAGCACAGCATCCAGGCAGTCTTCTTCGCTGTCAAAGGGACGTGCACGCAGTACAGCTTTGAACATTTCCTTCGGGCATGCAGTATGCTTAATAACAGCTCCCTCCGGCGCAAGGTTCCCACGCAGCACGGCGATACTTCCATCGGTGCCGATGGGGTCAGAAGCCGGACGGGTGATGTCTGCGCGGGTAAGCTTTAAGCCGCAGCGTGCATTTGCCTCATCCAAAAGCTGTTGGCAGTGTTCATAGAAACCATCTGCCTTCAGTTTATCCAAATTTTCTCCCAGTGTCTTTCCGGTAACTGTGAGGGCATCCAGATGCAGCACATCACGAATTTCTTCCATGATGGCGGGTACACCGCCTGCATAGTAGAAGAATTCTGCGGGCCAACGGCCTGCCGGACGAATGTCCAACAGATATTTCGCACCACGATGCAGCCGATCAAAAGTATCTCCATCGATCTCGATACCAAATTCATGGGCAATCGCAGGAAGATGCAGCAAAGCATTTGTGGACCCGGAAATGGCAGCGTGCACCAAAATGGCATTTTCAAAGCTGTCCATCGTCACAATATCACTCGGTTTCAGGCCCTGCTTTGCCAGGACTACGGCCTGGTAGCCAGCGCGGCGTGCATACTGCACAAGATCCGGACTGGTAGCAGGAAGCAAAGCACTGCCAGGCAATGCCAGGCCCAAAGCCTCTGCCATAATCTGCATGGTTGACGCTGTTCCAATGAAACTGCATGCGCCGCAACTGGGACAGGCATTCTGCTTGGCCCAGTCCAGCTTTTCTTCGCTGATTTCGCCGCGCTCATACTTTGCACTGTACATACCCAGCTGTTCCAAAGTCAGCAAATCAGGACCTGCATGCATCGTACCGCCGGTAATCATTACGGCAGGGATGTTTACTCTTGCCAGTCCCATAAGGTTAGCGGGCAAGCCTTTATCGCAGCTGGCAATGTACACGCCGCCGTCAAATGGAGTTGCATTGGCATGAATTTCAATCATATTGGCAATCATTTCACGGCTTGCCAGACTGAAATTGATTCCATCGGTACCCTGACTCTCGCC
>ENA-OPYS01000033-OPYS01000033.1-human-gut-metagenome-genome-assembly--contig:-NODE-33-length-20568-cov-1.361724_pt1 | contig 20568 bp, 18 predicted proteins | sample MGYA00242635_ERZ504478 | MGnify/ENA primary metagenome ERZ504478 (study PRJEB26092, sample SAMD00036246) | human gut metagenome | host: Homo sapiens | study: EMG produced TPA metagenomics assembly of... | reverse complement strand
CAAAGTGAGGATGGACGATTTCTTTCGGGTAAGGATTGGCAGACCAGTACCCACATGTTGAAGAAACAACTCAATAAGTTCCTGCTTGGAATAATCTTCTTTTTTCTTGATTATTGACACACACTTAGAGTCTCTAAACAAAGTACCAATAATGCCAATTGCCATCTGTCGCGAGTTCTTACAACGTGCACAATCACAGTCAATATATTGGTGACTGCGCTCAAATAGTTCTATGAAGTACTCTGTCTTCATATGATTCTTTTCAGCTTGAAGATACCAACTTCTTGCGATCTCAAACAACTCATACAGTTCTCTGTAGAAGTCTTCTGTACACTCCACATGTTTGTGGACACGCTTGCTCTCTTCAAAAAGAGAGAAGCCAAAAAAGGCTGTCTTTTTTCATTTTTATCTGTTTATTGTTATAAATGTTTGGTTTCCACGAAAGGTTAAAGTGCCAAAACAATAGCATCATTACATAGAATGTTGAAAATGAAAGGCACTAAAAACCACCTGTACAATAAAGGACTTATTGATACAAGTGGTCTTCTATACTAAGTGCTTACAAATGATAATCACTATTCATCTATGTCCAACTTAAAAGCTTCTGTAGCTTCATCTTTCTTCTTGTCAATTACTTTTGCGTAGATTTGCGTGGTTTTTACATTGGTATGCCCTAACATTTTGCTTACGGTATATATGTCTGTACCGTTAGCCAATTGTAACGTTGCATAGGTGTGGCGGAAGCAATGAAAGGTGATGTGCTTGGTAATCCCTGATGCTTTTACCCACCGTTCCAAAGGCCTAGATATCCATGAAGGGTCAGGCAGTCCGGCAAACACCAACAGTTCTCCGTCTTTCTTGCGCTCACCGCAAAGCTTGTATGCCTGTGGCGATATAGGCATGTATTCAACGCCCTTAGTCTTCTGCTGAGTGAAATTGAGACGGTACCCACCATTGTATTCTTCAACCTCTGACCATTTAAGCTTTTGAATATCGCTATGTCGCATTCCTGTCAGTGCAGAGAACAAGGCTGCCCGTTTTAGTATATCATCACACGGAGTCTTTGCCAATATATTAAGTTCTTCCAGTGACAGATACTCTCTTCGAGCACTCTGAAACATGATATTTAGCTTGGCAGCAATATCACAATTCAGATAGCCATCCACGAAAGCTTGTTTGAGTGCCGCCTTGAAGATAGAGAAGTACGTCGATGCCGTATTCCTTGAAATAGTTCCTTTCTTAGAACCACCCTGCGGTGCCTTTATCAAGAAGGAACGGAATGCCTCAATATACTTCATGTCAATCTGCGAGAACTGTATGTAGTCACACTTGGCAAACATTGACAACAGTGTGTGCAATCTGCGCCAGTTGACAACTATCGATTCTGACGCAGTTTCCTCTCTTTCTTTGATTAACTTCTCAATATACTCCAGAACATTGCATTTTGAGCGTTCGCTTTGTTCTGCCATTTCCATTTGCTGGTCAGTAAAGAGAGCCATGTTGTCGTACTCTTTTTGACGCAGGACTCGAACGCCATCCGCATAAAGGCAAGTTTCCATATCTTGCTTGGATTTACACTGAATAACGCCATTGTCATCTCGCTTGGGCTTGTACTTTATTCTACCAGCAACGGCTCGCTCGCTTCGTCGTTTATCCCATATAGGGGTAGTAATAGACCTCCTGAGATATTCACGCACTCGTTTGGGTTTGTCATTTCCCGTCTCATAAACAGGATAAGCTTCAAGATAGATGAACCACTCATCTCTCCACTCACTTTTCTTTAATTTGACGGAGACTTTAGTATAATCTAATCTTTTCATAATGGTTTTATATCTTTATAAAGTTTGTCTATTGATTCCTTGTGAGCATACACATAATTACCGATTTGCCGGGTCGGTATTGAGTATTTTCGTATATGAGCATACACGGTGCTGTCATCCAGATGAAATTTCTTGGAAATCTCACCTATTGTATAGCAATCCTCTGGTTCCATGCGGTACATGGTAACTGGTTTCCTTGGCTTGGTGTCAAGCGGAGACTGTCTTAACGGAAACAGATTCATTAGTTCTCCTTTGCATACAAGTCGTATTCCTTTCTCTGGCTCAATGAAGGAAATCTTTTTCATGTAGATGAGCCTATAAATGGTTGAGCGGCTTGCACCAAACATAGCATACGCTTCCGTTATGCTGATATACTCTTTAGACTTGGGCATATTGCTTACAATCTTGTCCAGTTCAAGTTGGCGTTTTTCTTCATCATGCTTACGCTTCCACGCCACCTTGGAGCATTTGGGTGAACAATACCAGGACTCCAAAGTCCTTGCGAAGAACTCTTCTCCGCACACAGGACATTTCCGTACTATCTTATACTTTGCTACTGCCATAATTCATTCATTTTGTAGTTCTTAATATCTATTCTTCTCATCATATCTACTTTTTCTTACAGGTACAAATAAGGTACAGATGTTTATAATAATAACGCAAAGATAGCAATATTATTGTGTACGGCCAAAAACAAGAAAAGCGTGTAACTCATTGAGCTACACGCTTTTCATTTGATATTGTATTCTTATTTCTCTATGTGCTTATTTCACTTCCTCAAAGTCAGCATCCTGTACATTGTCATTGTTCTTGCTTGAACCCTGACCTGCATTGTTATTTGCCTGACCTGCGTTAGGACCAGCCTGAGCACCACCTGTCTGAGCGTACATTTCAGCACTTGCGGCCTGGAATGCAGCCTGAAGTTCTGCGCTTGCAGCATCGATACCAGCCAAATCCTGAGCCTTGTGAGCGTCTTTCAGTTTCTGAAGAGCAGCTTCGATAGGAGCTTTCTTGTCAGCCGGAATCTTATCGCCAAGGTCTTTCAACTGATTTTCTGTAGAGAAGATCAAGCTGTCTGCCTGGTTCAACTTGTCGATGCGTTCCTTTTCTTTCTTATCAGCTTCTGCATTAGCTTCAGCTTCAGCTTTCATACGGTCGATTTCTTCCTTGCTCAAACCAGATGAAGCTTCGATACGGATAGCTTGTTCCTTACCTGTAGCCTTATCCTTAGCAGAAACCTTCAAGATACCATTGGCATCGATATCGAAAGTTACTTCAATCTGAGGTACACCACGACGAGCCGGAGCGATACCTGTCAGGTTAAACTGACCGATTGACTTGTTCTGAGCAGCCATCGGACGTTCACCCTGCAATACGTGGATGGTAACTTCTGTCTGGTTATCAGCTGCAGTAGAGAACACTTCGCTCTTCTTGCACGGAATGGTTGTGTTGGCATCAATCAACTTGGTCATTACACCACCCATTGTTTCGATACCCAGTGTCAACGGAGTGACATCCAGCAATACGATGTTACCTACACCAGCTTCCTTGTTCAATACGGCACCCTGGATACAAGCACCTACGGCTACTACTTCGTCCGGATTTACACCCTTAGAAGGAACTTTACCGAAGAAGTCTTCTACCAGTTTCTGTACAGCAGGGATACGTGAAGAACCACCTACCAGGATTACTTCGTCGATATCAGAGTTGCTCAAACCTGCATCGCTCATTGCTTTCTTACAAGGTTCAAGACAAGCTGAATCAAGTTGTGAGCAAGCTGTTCGAATTTAGCACGAGTTTAAAGTCTTAACCAAGTGTTAGGCACACCAGCTACCGGCATGATGTAAGGCAAAGTTGATTTCAGTAGAAGTTGAAGAAGACAATTCAATTTTTGCCTTTTCAGCAGCTTCCTTCAAACGTTGCATAGCCATCGGATCAGTAGTCAGGTCAGCACCTTCGTCGTTCTTGAATTCCTGAACCAACCAGTCGATGATAACCTGGTCGAAGTCATCACCACCCAGGTGAGTATCACCGTTAGTTGACAATACTTCGAATACACCGCCACCGAATTCCAGGATAGAGATATCGAATGTACCACCACCAAGGTCGAATACGGCAACCTCATATCTTTGTTAGCCTTGTCTACACCGTAAGCCAATGCAGCTGCAGTCGGTTCGTTCACGATACGTTTTACATCCAGACCAGCAATCTGACCAGCTTCCTTCGTAGCCTGACGCTGAGAGTCAGAGAAGTATGCCGGAACGGTGATGACAGCTTCTGTTACTTCCTGTCCCAAATAATCTTCAGCAGTTTTCTTCATCTTCTGCAGAATCATTGCAGAGATTTCCTGCGGAGTGTACAGACGTCCGTCGATGTCTACACGCGGAGTGTTGTTGTCACCCTTTACTACTGAATAAGGTACACGAGAAATTTCTTTCTGAACCTGATCGTAAGTTTCACCCATGAAACGTTTGATAGAATATACTGTACGTTTCGGGTTTGTGATAGCCTGACGTTTAGCAGGGTCACCTACCTTACGTTCGCCGCCGTCTACGAAACCTACTACTGAAGGAGTGGTACGTTTACCTTCGCTGTTGGCAATTACCACCGGTTCGTTACCTTCAAATACTGCAACACATGAGTTTGTTGTTCCTAAGTCAATACCAATAATCTTTCCCATAATTGTATCTATTTTTATTATTTTCTAATTTGATTTATTCTGTAACGCCGAAACGTTACGCCCTTTAAAAGACAAATGCCATGCCAGAACAAAAAAAAGCCCGTGCCAGCATTTTTTTCTGACACGGACTGCCATTTTGGCTGTTTTATGTGACATTCTTGTCTCACACATTCAGGTGAGACTGACAAAATCAGAGAAACTCACCCCAGAAAGGAGCTGACAAAAGTGTTCTGTCAGGAAAGGAATCTGAAAGAACAACACAATTCCTATAGCCAGGGCAATCATCCACAACAATACCAGCACTACTTTCGTAGAAGTGCCCATAGGCTTCCAGCTACCGAACGACTGCATGACGGCCTGAATCAGTCCGGCTACCGGGATACCGACAATCAACAGACCGCATACGGTGAGCCCGACAATCATTCCCGGCATGGTGCACACACCACCCCAGTCTACCCAAGGCAATATATTATAGAAGAAGGCAGGCAGACTGACGATGACTCCCGTGGCGGCCATCAGCAAGGCAAACAAGACGATGAGTCCTACCAGCAGGAAAGGAGCGCAGCATATCAGCAACAACACCAGGCAAAGTTTCAGCAGGAAACCGACCACGGCTACCACCCCATTGCCAAACTTATGCAAGGCAGAACGGGGCTGTTCTGAATGTACATATTCGTTCACCTTTTCAAAACCATCGGTCACCGTCCGGCCGATGTTTTCCACATTGATGGGTTCTCCGCGCATCTGCAACTTTTCTGTAGCCGTATGTGCCAGCGGAATGATAATCCATGCCAACAGATAAGCCAGAATCAAACCATGAATAAAAAATCCGGCCAGAATAAAGACGATGCGGGTCCAGGTCACATCCCAGCCGAAATAAGCTGCAATGCCCGATACCACACCACCCAGAATACGGTCGTCCGGATTACGGAACAGACGTCGGCTGGTTTCCGTCGATTCACTATCGAAAGTCTTGCTGTTCGATGCGGACGGGTTACCGTCTTCTTCACCATTCAGTTCTTCCGGCTTTCCCATACGGGCAATTACCTCTTCCACCTCTTTAATAGTAATCACCTGTAATCCGCCACGCAATGCCTCATCAAACAGTTCGGCAATACGGGATTCTATGTCGCGCACAATCTCTTCCGCTCCTTCATCCTTACGGAAATGATAGCGGAGGTTGTTCAAATAATTATCCAGCAGGATATAGGCATCTTCATCAATATGATATACGGTGCCACCTAAATTTACAGTCAGTGTCTTTTTCATGTCATGTGATTTTTAAATGTTTTGTCTTAAATGATTCACCGTGTCGGAAAGTCCGTCCCAGGCACTTTCCAGTTCTTTCAGAAATTCCTCCCCTTCCGGAGTCAGTCCATAATACTTGCGGGGCGGTCCTTGCGTGGACTCCACCCACTCGTACGACAGAAGTCCGTCGTTCTTCAGTCGGGTCAGCAACGGATAAAGCGTGCCTTCCACCACAATCAGCCGGGCCTCTTTCAGCTTCTGGATAATATCGGAAGAATAGGCAGACTCCCGGTGCAACAGCAACAGAATGCAATACTCCAGCATTCCCTTGCGCATCTGCGATTTTACATTGTCTACATTCATTTCATCTCATTTATCTTGTATGACACAAATATAGGTTTTATATTGATACTATGTATTGCAAGGTATTATAATTTCAAAACTTTTAACAAGTTTATGTTTCGATAAAAACCATACATACAAAAGATAAACTACTTTTGCAGAAAACACATTATAATAAGGAAACGCCTATGTTTACGATTAGAAAAGCTACTCTTGCAGACATTGAAGTCATCCGGACGCTGGCGGCACAGACCTTTCCGGCTACCTACCAGCACATTCTAACTCCGGAACAGATTGATTACATGATGGACTGGATGTATTCCAGCGAGAGCCTGAGAAACCAGATGGAGAAAGAGCATCACATTTACTACATCGCTTACGAGGAATGTGAGCCTGCGGGCTATGTGTCCATCCAACAGGAGGATACGGATTTGTTTCACTTGCAGAAGATCTACGTACTCCCCTACTTTCAGAAATACAAACTCGGACGGCAACTGTTCCAGCAGGCTATAAAGGGCATCAAGGAGCTTCATCCGGAACCTTGCCGCATGGAACTGAATGTGAACCGGCAGAATCCTGCACTTGGATTCTATGAGCACATGGGCATGAAAAAGGTTCGCGAAGGGGACTTCCCCATCGGCAACGGATATTACATGAACGATTACATCATGGGCATGGACATCTAAGGCCCCCCACCGCCGTTTTCATCTCTTTGCTTTGCGGACGGGGGATTCCTTCTACAGCTTGCAAAACAAAGAAATGAAAAACGGCACGGACATGTCGACCAGCAGCCCATGGAAGATGGCAAGGGGCACCATTTCCTTTCCAGACACACGGATAATGGAGGGAAGGGCTACATCGACCGAGGTTACTCCGGCCACCGAAATAGGAGCCAGTTTCCCGAAATATTTGCAGATGAAAGGAGCTCCCACCAGTGCCACCAGCTCGCGGATGACATTCGTCAGAAGTGCAATCGTAGCCAGTTCCGTAGCCAACTGTGCACCAAGGTCAGGGGTTTTGAGTTCCATAATCAGGATGGACGAAAGCGAATAATATCCCAGTCCGCTGCCCACGGCCAGACAGTCGAACACACTCCAGCGGGTCAGCAGCACACTGACCAATGCCGAAAACAGCAGGGTTCCTCCGATGGTGGCCAGCGGTATCAGCAGCATCTTGGGACGGAAACCACGAAGCAGTTCCTTGAAATCCTCTCCCCCGCCAATGCTGACGCCTACCTGAAACATCAGGGCATACAGAATATACATGGACAAGTGATGCGTATCTCCCAACTCCCATCCGGAAAAGTTCCACACGTAGCCTAACACACAGCCTACAAAGAACATGGACAATACCAGCAAACTTCCTTTCATTTTTCACCTCCTTCCTTAAAGAACAACAGATATACCACGCGTGCCAGCAACACACTTCCCGTAATGCCGGCCACACTGAGCAGCAACGCCTGTCCGCCGAAAGACCCTAAGTTTCCCACAATCAACGGATTGTAACCCACAGAAAGTCCTAACACGAACAGCATCAGACAAATGGTACACGAGATAGTCAGATTCACTTTTTTCAAAAAAGCACACATACGAAGGCTATATCCTGCCAGAATACCTGCCAGGACGATCAATAAAATAATCCACATAACAAAATTGAGAGTAAAAGTTTATAAGAAAGATTTCACAACACGTCAGGAAGACGCAACTTCCCGTGTCTTACAAACTTTCATGAAGAAATCCGCTGAACCAATGCGCACGGGCATGACATCTCCGGTAAAGCGCCGTACTGACCTTTATCCGAACTACCTTATGTTGCCTGCACATGTTCATACGCTGTATATTATATTCTAAATCTTTGTAAGTTCTAACCCTAGTCTATTTTTGTGAAAACGTAAAATATGTTTTTACGTTTTCCTGCCCGGAAACCTATGTTTCACTTTGCAAAGCCGTACGTTTTCCGGTCGGGAACCCTACGTTTCTCACGTGAGAAACCTACAAAAGTTCCTGAAAAAGCTACATCTTCTTCAGGACGTTTTTACTTTATCTGCTTCCCAATTGCGCTGCAAGATAGCTCAAATCAAATTAATATGCAATTAATATGCAGAATTTATCACAAAGGGCCATCGGAAATACTTCCCGACAGCCTTCACATCAAGAAAAAGTTGTTTTAACGACGCCCCGTGACTTGCAGATATTCTCTTTTTTTCAATTCATAATCCGTATAGCTTTCCACATACTTGTCACGACTCTGCTGATACAAAGTCTGTGCATCAAGCAAATCGCTCATCGTGCAGGTGCCTGCCTTGTAATAATCGGTATTCAGGCGGAGATTCTCGGTGGACTGCTCAATGGACAGACGGGCAATCTTCATCTGCTCGTATGCCTCGTTCACCCCGTTCCAGGCATTCTTCATACGGATAACCAGCAATTCTCTCTGGTCGGCCAACTGGTTTTCCGTGTTCTTCACCTGAAGCTTTTCTTTCTTAATGGCATGACTTCCTCCCCACCATCCGGTCAGGGGAACGGTCACCGTAGCAAATCCCACCCAGAAACGCTGGTCTTCCGGCAAGAAGTTATGGTATACATAGCCTCCGCCAATGGCCACCGTAGGCAGGTTCTTTCCTACCACCATCTTGTATTGCAGGCGACTGGCCTTTACGTTTTGTTGCAGCAGGGCATATTCGCTGGTAAGTCCCAATGCCGATTCCGGATCGCAATAAAGGCTGTCAGGACGTGCAGGCAGCTGAGTATCCACCGCAAAGGCCACGTCAAGGGTATCGGATGAAAGTCCGGTGTACTGTGCCAGCATATTCTGGGATACCGACAAGGCATTTTCCACCTGCAAACGAGTACTCTTTGTTTCATTCTGCCGCAATTGTACCTGAAGCAGATCATTCCGCGTCACGATTCCAGCCTGTACCGAAGCTTCCACATCACTCAGAATACGTGCCAGTTGGGCTTCAACCTTGGACAAGGTTTTCAGCTTTTCTTTCAGTATCACTACCCGCCAGAAATATTGTTCCGTGGTGAGACATACTTCATTGTCGGACAAGTTCCGTTGCAGGCGTTTCACTTCCACTCCTACCTTGGCCAGCTGGTTTCCGTTCACAATCTGTCCGCCGGTGAACAACGGCAGGGAGGCACCGACTCCCCCTGCTATTCCGTTCTTCAGCATGGACATGTTCATGTCCGGTCCCAAACTCATCTGCATCAATCCTTTATCTGCCATGAAACCGGTTCCAGCCGCGCTCACGCTCGGAAAATAATTGGTAAATGCCTTTTTCTTATCCTGCTTGGCCATTTCCAGTTCATTGTTTGCATTCTTCATTCGCACATTGTTTGTCAAGGCAGCCTGAATGCATTCATCCAGCGTATAGGCTTTCTGTCCGAAAGCCCCATTCATGCACGCCCCACCTATCAATAGAAAAGCTATTATTCTGTTTCGATTCGTTTTCATAATGATTCTTCTTTTGATTGATTCCTAATCACCTCATCAGGCTTTCTCCAATGCTTCCAGCTGGGCACGTTTCTGACTGCTTCCCCTGAAAATCACTAGGTAAGCTACCGGAAGCACCGTCAAGAGGAAGAGCATGGTAATCAGCGTACCGTAACAAATCACCGTACCCATCGGCATCCAGAGTCCGCTCTTGCCCAATATCATCGGAATGACTCCCATGGAGGCAGCGGCCGAAGTCAGGAAGATGGGTCGCATACGTCGGCGGGCAGAATGGTAAATGGCATCACGCACGCATAGTTTCTCCGTAGCCCGAAGTTCCTCAGCATAGTCAATCATGATAATACCGTTACGCACGATAATTCCCATCAGGCTGATAATACCCAGTGTGCAAGTCATACCGAAATCCACTCCTTGTATCAGTACGCCCACTGCCGTACCGAACACACACAGCGTCATGCTGGCAAATATCAGTAGAGCAATGCTAATACGCTTGAAATGAGCCAGCAGAATGAAGAAGATGATGAAAGCCGCAATGGCCAGAGCTGCCATGATAGGCGGAAGGTTTTCATTGTCCTGCTCGTCGTCACCTCCGTAAGCCAACGTCACTTTATCCGGCAGAGGGATAGCTGCCACTTTTTCCTTTATCACACTCGTCAGGGCAGTCACGTTCACGTCACGGCGCACATCGGCCATGACCGTAATGGTATAGATACCGTTCCGGCGTACCAGCTGTCCGTCTTTTACGGAAGGTACCACTTCTGCCACCTGCCGCAAGGGAACCTGCGTACCGCCCAATACCGGAATCAGTTCGTTTTCCAGATCGGAGAAACCGGCACAATCGGCTCTCTCACTTTTCAATGTCACGGGGATGTCATAATCTCCTTCCCACACACTAGCCACCTTTATACCGTCGCCATAGCGCATGGCCAGCGTGCTTTCCAATTGCACATTCTGTATGCCCAGACGAGAAGCCTCATCTTCTTTCAGCACCACCTTGGCCGAAGTCTGCGGTTCACTGAAGTTGGTCTGTGCCAGCCGTATTTCCGGCATCTGACGCAACATGCTCAGGTATTTCCCAGCCACGGTTTTCAGTGAATCCAGATTCTCTCCACTCAGACGGAGTTCTATCGGATAGACTGCCTGACTGAAACTGATTTGCTTGAACCTTACCCGCACATCCGGAAAAGCATCGGTGTAACGCGGAGCATATTCATCCAGCAGTTCCACGGTTTCCTTGTTTCCCTTCGTGTTCACAATCAGCTGGGCGTAGTTCGTTCCTCCTAATTGCGGAGCGTATGCCGTATGGAAACGAGGGGAAGAACAACCGATAAATGAAGTGACGGAAGTCACCCGCGGGTCTTTACGGAACACATGCTCCATAGTATCGGCAGCCCAGGCCGTCTTTTCTACAGCCGAGCCCGTAGGCTGATAGATTTCTACGGCAAACTGGTTACGGTCGGCCACCGGCATCAGCTTTTGCGGCAGTTTTCCCATCAGGAAGATACCCACCAGCACGGAAACGATTCCTCCCAGCAGAGTAACATACGGATGGGCAAAACATTTGTCAAGCAACTTATTATAATAGGTTTGCAGGAGTTCCATGAACGAGAATCCTTTTTTATGCGAAGGTATCGGCTTACGGATGAACCAGAACTGCATGAACGGTACCAGCAGCATGGCTACCAGCAAAGAGATGCCCAGAATCAGCGTAATGGACCAGGGGAAACTCAGCAGGAAGTCGTGTATCATGCCTGGAATCACAATCAGGAAGGGGAAGAATGTGATACTGATGGCCAGTGTAGCTGAGAATATGGACTTGAAGAAATGTGTGGCACTGAAGATAGACGCATGCCAGCGCGACATTCCCTCTCCGATTTTCTCCAGATAACTGTCGATGATGACAATGGAGTTGTCCACAATCATTCCCAGCGTCACAATCAAGGCAGCCAGCGTCACGGTATTCAACTCAATGCCAAAGGCATAGAAAAGTCCCAGTGAGATAAAAATGGTAACCGGAATGGTGGAAGCAGCTACCAGTGCCACTCGCAACGGTAAAAGCAGCATCACCACAATCACTACGGCCACGATGGCAATCACCAGCTCACGCAAGAAAGCATTGACACTGTCGCCCACCACCTGTGCCTGATCGGTGATGCGGAACATATTGATCTCCGACGGAAGCTCTGTCTTAAACTCTTCCAGCACACGGTCGATGTCATTTCCCATCTGTACGATGTTCTTTCCTTTCTTCATTTCCACACTCAGCAGGATACATTTCGTCCCGTTGTTCTTGATGTAACTGTCGGCATGAGGATATTCCTTAACCACACAAGCCACATCCTGCAGGCGCACCACATTGCCCGACGGGTCGCTGTACACAATCTGCTGCTGCACGTCGTACAGCGTATTGAATGTCTTCTCCACATGCACCGGCAATACATACTGAGGGGTCTGTATGCGTCCGCCTGTGGTCACGAATCCCTTGGCAAACAGCTGTCCGGCAATCAACTGCTCATTCAGTCCATAATGCGAGAGCCGTTCCGGATCCAGGTAGATGGAAATCTGTTCGGCCCTTTCTCCACTCACGGTGAGTCGTCCCACACTGCTGATGCGACGCAAACGGTTCTTCAGCTCATCCATATAATCGGACAGTTCCCGATACGTCTTGTCCTTGCTTTCCATGGTAATCAGCAACGCCGATGTGTCGCCAAAATCATCCATCACCTGTATGGCAAGTACATTCGGCGGAAGCTGCGACTTGAAGGTGGCTACTCCATGCTTGAACTTGCTCCAGAACTCGTCCTTGTTGTTCAGTTCGTCATTCAACTCTACTTGCACAAAAACAATCCCGTCGCGCGTGGTAGAGAAAGTCTTCTCCTTCTTTACTTCCTTGTATGAAAAGATGTAGTCTTCCAGAGGCTTCGTCACCTGTTCCACCATTTCATTGACCGTATTTCCCGGAGCCACGGCAATCACCATTCCCTGACGTATGGTAAAATCAGGAAATTCATTTTTCTGCATCTGCGGCAGACTGTATATTCCGAATGCCACCAGGCAGCACGTCACCAGAATCACAATCTGACGATAGTGCATGGCCCATTCCACTATGTTCCTTTTCTTTTCCATTGTCTTACTTCATTTTTACAGTGCCAGAGGAGTTCCTTCGCACACTTTCTGCTGTCCTTCTACTATCACTTCATCCCCTTCATTCAGACCATTCACCACCGTGACACCCGTCGCCGTGAACTTGCCACACGCCACCACGCGCTTCGATGCCTTTCCATCCGCACCTTTCAGCCACACGAAGTAGTTGTTGTGTTCGTCCAGCTGAAGCACATTGGCCGGAAGTACGCACGCCTGACTTTTATCGGCATCCTGCAACCAGACTTCTGTCACCATGCCGGGCAGCAGTCCCGTATTTTTTGTCTGAATACCGACATTTACCTCATACGACCGTGACAGCGGATTGGCCTGTACACCTTTTTCCGTCACTACGCCTTCTGCCTTCGTTCCATTCAGAACCGGTGCCTCTATCACGGCTTTCTGTCCTCTTGCCACGCGCGCGATTTCCGTCTCCGGCACGGAAATCCGTACCTTCAGCTGGTCGTCGGATACCAGTTTCAGCACCTGAACACCGGGCACCACGTTCTGTCCGACCTCCAGACTCTTCTCGGCAATGACCCCGGAAAACGGAGCGTACAGCTGACAGTCGGTCAGATTCTTCCGGGCCACTGCCTCCATAGACTGAGCCTGCTGCAACTTGCTCTGTACTTCCACCCACTTCATCTCGGCCAGACTTCCTTTTTCATGCAATTCTTTCATACGTTGGTAGGTATCTTCTGCCTGCTTCAAAGCAGCCTTTGCGGCCTGATACGTATTCTGCATCGAAACCTCATCCAGTGTAGCCAGCAATTGCCCCTGCCGCACCCGGCTTCCTAAATCGACCTTTACCGACTTTACCCGTCCCATCAGCGGGAAACTTAATGAACTGCCGTTTTCCTCCTGCACCGTACCTGAAAAACGAACGGTTTCGTTACGCACGGATGATACTACGGTCATCACTTTGACCTTTACCGGTTCTGCCTGCTGCGGTGCCTGCTCTTTATTTCCACACCCTGACATCACAGTCAGAAACAAACAAACGGCCATCAGATAATTCTTTTTCATAAATTCTAAAATGTTTAGTATGTCTGCAATTTGTAAGCGCAAAGAAAAAGGCATTACACGAAATATGCGGCATACATATCACCTTGGAAGTGTTCTATTTTTCTATCCGACCCTACTATCTTCCCTATAGCATACTCATCAGGAAAAATAGGACACTAAGAATTGAAAAACATTCTGTTCATTTGTAATCGAATAGATTAATCAAAGTTATGGAGAAAGAAATAGAACTCATCAGAATGTCCAGCACCGAAATCATGGAAAAGGTAGCTGCCTATAAAGACGAACAGATTATCATCTTGAACCAGGTAAATAAAGTAAGTGAAACCGAACAATATTCCCCCATACGGGCTGACTTTTTCCTGGCGATCTTATGCCTGAGAGGAAAAGCGTCCTTATCTCTCAACAACAATTCTTATGAAATCGATCGGAATGATTTGATGATTTGTCACCCGCAGACGCTGCTCAAACACGGCATGATAGGAGATGATTTTGAGTGCTGCGGATTCTGTCTTTCACCAGAATATGCCAAACGTATTTTTGTGATGTCCACATCCGCAAACAACTGGTACTCACGCCTGTACCTGGAACAGCATCCTATCATTTCCCTGAATGATGAAGAAAGCCAGCTTTTCTGCCAGTACTATAATCTGCTGAATTCCAAACTGACCGGTACTCCTCACCGCCACCAGAAGGAACTGATCAATGCCCTCCTGCAGGCCTTCATCTATGAATTTCAGGACTCCATGGAGAAATACATCCAGTTAAAACCGGTCGCATTCAATTCGTCCAACAATCTGTTCAATGCCTTCATGGAACTGCTGATATCTTCCTACCCCAAGGAACGGTCGGTAAGCTACTATGCCAACCGGTTGTTTGTCACCTCCAAATACCTGTCGGCTGTATGTAAGGAAAATTCCGGTGAAACAGCTTCCGACCTCATCACCTGTTATGTCATGAAGGATATAGTGTGCCTGCTGAAATCTCCCGATAAGAGCATCAAGGAAATTGCCAATGAACTCAATTTTGCTACTTTGTCATTTTTCGGTAAATATGTAAAAAGGAATTTAGGACTTTCCCCGAAAGAATACAGAGAGAAATTATCTCAACAAGAAGGAAATGTGTAATAACTTTCTTCATATATATAAAAAAGATGTCCGCCCATCTCACAAAGATGACAGGCGGACATTTTTATTTTTCCACTATCCGGAAATTACTGATGCTGTTCACGCAGCAAATCGTTCACGGTCTTTACCGGATTGAAAGTACTCAAAGGAACTTCTACGAACACGGTATTCCAGTCGCTCATTGAACCGTTCCACAAGCCCGGCAATTCGAGTGCCTTCAAGTCTTTTCCATTCTTTGACTTGTAAGAAATAAAGCCGGTAGCCTTATCCACATGTTTCAGCAAGTTGAACTTATTGCCCTTGTAGTCGCGAACGGCACATACCAAATCCACCGGATTGAAGTGTGTACCCTTTTCGAACATGGCTTTCTTTTCCGGGTCGTTCATATCAATCTGAGAACTTTCCAGAATCTGCAAGGAAATGGTTCCATCCGGATTATAGGCCAGGAACGGACCACCGCCCGGTTCGCCCACATTCTTCACCATACCGCAAACACGCATCGGACGATTCAGTTTCTTACGCAGATAGATGACCAAATCAGCATCTTCCAGCTCTTTCAAGTCCGTTCTGCGGCAACGCAACTGCTGCTGTACGAAGCGGATAATGGTTTCCAGCTGTTCGTGACTATAATGTCCGCCATCCAGCAGTTCCAGGTATTCAAATGCCTGCTTCTGCAGCGTAACCAATACACCGGCCAGCAACTTCTTGTAAGTCACGGTATCAGCTTTCAAGCGGTCGGGCACCACATTATCAATGTTCTTGATAAATACGATATCGGCATCCAAATCGTTCAGGTTCTCAATCAAGGCACCGTGACCACCCGGACGGAACAACAATTTACCGTCCTTGTCGCGGAACGGTTTGTTTTCCATATCGGCAGCCACTGTATCCGTACTCGGTTTCTGTTCAGAGAAACTGATGTGATAAGTCGTACCATACTTAGCCTCATATTCGGCAGCCTTGGCAGCCACCAGTTTTTCGAACAATGCACGGTGTTCGGTAGAAACAGTGAAGTGTACATTCACTTCCCCAGTCTTTCCGGCAGCATACAATGCGCTTCTACCAGATGCTCTTCCAGCGGTGTACGCACGCCATCTGCATAACGATGGAACTTGAGCAAGCCTTTAGGCAACGCTCCATAGTTCAATCCTGCAGACTCCAGCAAGTTAGAAACCACCGCCTTGTAATTATGTTCAGACAACAGGGCATTAATGTTCTTTCCTGTATTATCCAAACAAGCCGCATTCAAGTCATTGTAGAATGCAAAATCATGAATGTGGTCGAAGAATTTCTTCTCAAAATCAGTAGTAGGTTTGTCATACTCAGCACCCAAGGAATTCGAACATATTCTTGAACATACGGCTGGCAGCTCCTGAAGCCGGAACAAACTTGACGATTTTCTTATCGCCTGCCTTGTATGCATCCCATGCAGCAAGATACTGTTCACATCCTTTCTCATCGGCTCTCATAATACCTCCGTTTTCTACGGAAGCAGCTGCTGAAAGCTTTAAGAATGGAAACCCCTTTTCAAAACAAGCCAACTGTTCGGCAATCTTTCTTCCGAAATGCCCTTCTTGGCCAACAATTCTTTGTCCTCGTGTGTTAACATAATAGTTTTTTATTTAGGTAATGAATTTCTTTCTGTTTTTAGAATTACGTCCAAAAATATAAAAAATACGGGAAGAGTGCACCATATCAACAGAAAAAAAGTAACTTTACCCACAAACAGCAAAACGAGGAATTATGGAGAACAACGACTTTTTTACACAAGAGGAACACAAACAACTGATTCAAACTCTACAAACGACTGCTGCGGTTGTCGAAAGATACATTACAAAAGGATGACTGCCACAAGCTGAAAACCCATCTGGTCAAGGCAATGGCAGAAGGTACCATTCCGCGAAATGTATTCCAGATGAATCCCATTATCAAGGATATGCAGACGGCTGTCATCGTGGCCGAAGAAATCGGCATGCGCCGCGCCTCGATTCTGGGAATCATGCTCCATGAATCCGTGAAATACAATCTTTGCAGTCTGGAATCGGTCAAAGAGGAATATGGAGAAGACGTGGCCGGCATCATACGGGGACTCGTCAAAATCAACGAGCTGTATTCCAAAAGCCCCATCATTGAGTCGGAAAACTTCCGCAATCTGCTCCTGTCGTTTGCCGAAGACATGCGGGTCATCCTGATTATCATTGCCGACCGTGTGAACCTGATGCGGCAAATCAAGAACAGCCCCAACGAAGAAGCTCGTCTGGAAGTGGCCAACGAAGCTGCCTATCTGTATGCACCGCTGGCCCACAAGCTAGGACTGTACAAACTGAAATCAGAACTGGAGGACTTGTCACTGAAATATACGCAGCACGACGTGTACTATCATATCAAAGAGAAACTGAATGCCACCAAGCAGGCCCGCGACCGCTACATCGAGGCTTTTATCGAACCGATACGCAAAAAGCTGGAAGATGCCGGACTGAAGTTCCACATGAAGGGACGTACCAAGTCCATCCACTCCATCTACCAGAAGATGAAGAAACAGGGATGTCCTTTCGAAGGCGTGTACGACCTGTTTGCCATCCGCATCATTCTTGATTCTCCGCTTGAAAAGGAGAAACAGGAATGCTGGCAGGCTTATTCCATCGTGACGGATATGTATCTGCCCAATCCCAAGCGTTTGCGCGACTGGCTGTCCGTGCCGAAAAGCAACGGATACGAGTCACTGCACATCACCGTAATGGGACCTGAAGGGAAATGGGTGGAAGTGCAGATTCGTACGGAACGCATGGACGAGATTGCCGAAAAAGGTCTGGCAGCCCACTGGAGGTATAAAGGTATAAAGGGAGAAAGCGGTTTGGATGAATGGCTGAATTCCATCCGTGAGACGCTGGAAAACTCCGACAGCGACATGGAGGCCATGGACCAGTTCAAGCTGGATTTATATAAGGACGAGGTATTCGTATTTACTCCTAAAGGCGACTTGTACAAACTGCCGCAAGGGGCTACCGTGCTCGACTTTGCCTTTTCTATCCACTCCAACCTGGGATGCCGCTGTACGGGTGCCCGCGTCAACGGGAAAAATGTACAGCTCCGCCAGAAACTGAACAGTGGCGACCAGGTGGAAATCATGACTTCGAACACGCAGACACCGAAGCGTGACTGGCTGACTTTTGTCACCACGTCGAAGGCACGCAACAAGATACGTCAGGCCCTGAAGGAGATTGCAGCCCGTCAGACACAGTTTGCCAAGGAAACACTGGAACGTAAATTCAAGAACCGGAAGCTGGAATATGATGAGGCCATCCTGATGCGTCTGATTCGGAAACTGGGCTTCAAGACCGTAACCGACTTCTATCAGAGTATTGCCAACGAATCGATGGACGTGAACGACATCATCGACAAGTACCTTGACATGCAGAAGCGGGAAACCGAGCAGCGCGAAGAAATCAGCTACCGCAGTGCGGAAGGCTTCAACATACAGCAGCCCACCGACGCGAAGGACTACAAGGATGACGTGCTGGTCATCGACCGGAACCTGAAAGGACTCGACTTTACGCTGGCCAGATGCTGTAACCCTATTTACGGTGACGAAGTGTTCGGATTCGTCAGCATCAACGGTGGTATCAAGATTCACCGTTGTGACTGCCCGAATGCCAAGGAGATGCGTTCCCGCTTCCCCTACCGCATCGTGAAAGCCCGCTGGGCCGGAAAGAGTCAGGGCAAACAGTATCCGATTACCCTCCGTATTATCGGCCATGACGACATCGGTATCGTGACGAACATCACGTCTATTATTAATAAGGAGAACAACATCCTGTTGCGCTCCATCAGCATCGACTCACACGACGGATTGTTCTCGGGCATGCTGACGGTGACCGTAGACGACAACGCCAAGCTGGAATCGCTGATAAAGAAGATTAAAACGGTGAAGGGCGTGAAGCAGGTAAACCGATAACAACACTTCAAGTTTGTTAATTAACCTGCACAAAAGTAACAGTTTCACGCAAAAGTAGTATCTTTGCGAAGTTGTCAGAAGTAAGGATTAAAATCAAAGAAAATGAAGAAAATTTTATTTACAACCTTATTATGTGTCATGAATGTATTGTTTGTCATTGCTCAGGGAACGGCAGAAATTACATTCGAAAAGACCTCATACAACTTTGGCTCTTTCTCAGAAAGCAGTCCGAAAGTAACTTGCAAATTCAAATTTTAAGAATACAGGCGACAGTCCCCCATTAGTAATTCATCAGGCTATTGCTTCTTGCGGATGCACCGTACCTCAATATCCGAAAGAACCCATCAAACCGGGAGAAAGCGGTGAGGTGACAGTCACTTACAACGGTGCCGGCAAATTTCCGGGACATTTCAAGAAATCAATCACTATCCGCACAAACGGGAAAAATGAAATGACACGTCTTTATATAGAAGGTGATATGACCCCGAAAGGCACAGTTGCAGAATAGAATTCTCACATCATAAGAGAGAGGATGTATCAAAACAAAAGAAGATTCGAGTTTGATACATCCTCTTTTTATATCCGGAAAACACTGCCCCGCCTGCCTGTATCCAAGTAAAGACAAAAAAAATAAGAAAAAAAAGAACATTTTTCCCCAATAATAAGCCACTCTTATTCTGATTAAAATAACGTACTTTGCAGCAAATTTAAGAGAACAATGACAAACAAGCTATTATTCTTTGTCCTGCTGGCCTCTGTTTCAGTGGCTGTGACATGCTGGAAACCCATCCATACGATGTACATATTACAGGAGAAAGAGAACTGACCAACAAAAACATCCAGTTGATAGAAAACAAAATGCAAGGCAAAAAAACAATCCGCTTTGCCATGATCAGTGATACCCAACGATGGTACAACTCTACCGAAGATGTTGTAAAAGCCCTCAATGCCCGTGGTGACATAGACTTTGTCATTCACGGAGGAGACCAGTCCGATTTCGGCGTCACAAAAGAATTCATATGGATGCGGGACATATTTAACAAATTCCAGATGCCCTACGTATGCCTTTTAGGCAACCACGACTGCCTGGGTACAGGTGAAGACGCATACAGAGCCATTTATGGAGATCCCAACTTCGCCTTCACAGCCGGAAATGTACGCTTTATCTGCCTCAATACCAATGCGATGGAATATGATTATTCGGAACCGGTTCCCGATTTCAATTTTATAGAAAATGAACTGAACAACCTGTCGCCTGAAATAGAAAAAACGGTATTCGCAATGCACGTAAAACCTTTTGAATTTGTATTCAACAACAATGTAGCAAAAATCTTCCAACTATACGTCAACCAGTTCCCCAAAGTCCAGTTCTGTCTTTACGGCCATGAACACAAATTCGCAGTAGATGATCTATTCAACGACGGAGTTCTGTATTTCCAATGCCCCTGCATAGACAAACGCATCTACTTATTATTCACCATTAAAGAAGATGGAACCTACGATTATGAAACAGTTGAATTTTAAAAAGATATTTCTGAACCTATGTGGCCACTATGCCTTTTACGGCACAAGCCCAAGAAAATAATACACTTTACTCCATCTTATCCAAAGACAGCATACTTGTCTCCTCTCCTTCCGTTCAAAACCAAGAGGAAGATATTGTAACCCAAATGCCAAAACCGGCACCATAAATACGACAAGCGCGTACACCGTTACAGGCGTGCGTGGGAAGCTTGATCCCCACCCACACCAAATTACAGTACGCCGGTGGAATGG
>ENA-OPYS01000031-OPYS01000031.1-human-gut-metagenome-genome-assembly--contig:-NODE-31-length-20929-cov-1.056004_pt1 | contig 20929 bp, 21 predicted proteins | sample MGYA00242635_ERZ504478 | MGnify/ENA primary metagenome ERZ504478 (study PRJEB26092, sample SAMD00036246) | human gut metagenome | host: Homo sapiens | study: EMG produced TPA metagenomics assembly of... | reverse complement strand
TGATACCCGGGAAACGAGCACCTATCACCGCCTCAACACGATGAAAAGAAGACGCATCCGCTTCCCCATGTTCGTCGCCTACCGTGTCTTTCCGAACCTCCGGCAACAACCTGGAAGAAAAAAACAACAAATAAACAATTCCTGCCAAAGCAATGAAAATACCCACCCGGCCTAATTCAAACATACCAAAGCCTTATATCCGGCATCTAAAATCATACCATCCACCACCAGATTAGTAGAAGTCCCGATAAGCGTACACATTCCCCCCAGTATGGTAGCATATGAAAGAGGGATCAAGAATTTAGTTGCCGGAATGCGGACAGATTCCGCCCAACGTTTAATAATAGGAGCAAAAATCACAACCACCGGCGTATTATTGAGAAAAGCAGAAACAAAAGAAATAGCGGGCAGCATACGTGCCTGCGCCTTCATGACCGTTGTCTTCTCTTGAGGCAGAAGTTTCTTTATCAACTGTCCCAACGCTCCCGATTGCCGGACTCCTTCACTGATCAGGAAAAGCAACGCTACGGTAATCATCCCTTTATTACTGAATCCCTCCAACATCTCTTTCGGAGTCAATATACCGAAACAAAGAAAGAGTACAGTAACAGAGAACAGAATCATTCCGGGGCGCATTTTATCAAGGACTAATGCAGTCACCATCCCTATTAATCCCAAAAACACAATAATCATTTCGAATGTCAGCATCGTTTCCGGATATTAATTTCGTTTAACGACAAACCAAGGATTCAGCAAGTCCGGCTTGTTATATTTCAACGGTTCTTCTTTTCCCGCCTGATATATTTCTGCTCCGGATGCCTTAGCTATGGCATGACCGGCCGCCGTGTCCCACTCCATAGTAGGGGCAAAACGGGGATATTCATCGGCCAGTCCCTCACACACTTTGCAAATCTTGATGGAACTGCCTACAGACACCAACTCCACATGAGGTATATCTTTCGCTTTTCCTCAATATACTCTTCCGTTTCGGCCGCAGATGGGAACGGGAAGCAACAATGACAAAAACTTCATTTGTTTCGGCACAGGGCATACGAAATGCCGATGCCTTCATTTCTTCCAGTGAACGGCCTGCACGTCCGGTCACTCCTTCCATTTTATAAGCGCCGGTTGCCACTTCACCCCAATAAAGCGTTTCTTTGACAGGAACATAAATCACTCCAAAAACAGGAACTCCTTCTTTTACCAAAGCAATATTGACAGTAAATTCCCCATTCCGTTTTATAAATTCCTTTGTTCCATCCAAGGGATCGACTATCCACAACGTATCCCATTGTGCCCGTTTCTCGTAAGGCAAATGCTTTCCTTCCTCACTCAATACCGAATAGTCTGTTTCCTGCAAATAAGTCATAATGGTTTCATGCGCCTTACGGTCTGCAAGAGTCAGTGGAGAATTATCGGCTTTCCTTTCAACCTGAAAATCAGAAGAAGGATCATTATAAACGTTCAGAATTTCCTTACCGGCAGCTAAAGCCGCATCCATCGCTTTTAATATATATTCAGTCTGCATAGTGTTTACTTCCATTAAAATGCTTCTGTCATATTGAAATAGAACAAACTTTGATCATTGGCAAAATTACGTCCGAAATCCAGACGTACATTCATACGCGGCTGCACCTCGATACGAAGTCCCACACCGGCATTGGGAAGCACTCCTTCAATCTTACCCATGGTAGGCCCCATAAAACCGCACCCTCCCCATGCAACAAAACCCAAATGATGCAACATACGCTTTACCCATGTACTTTTATCCGTATTGAACATCTGACGATATTCGGCAAGCACCACATGAGAGGATTTATCACGATACTGCCCCATATAATATCCACGAAGATCAAAAGGAGTGCCACTTAAAGCATATTGGTTCATAGGAACATCCCCAAACACATTCTTGGTTTGGGCAGTCCAAGCTATAACTTTTCTATTTCCTACCTTTTTGTATTGGCGGTAGTCCACTTCCAAGCGGTAGAAGTTATTATCTCCTCCCAAAAACTTCTGGTACATCAGCCCACGAAAATCCAGATAAATGCCTTTATAAGCATTGGCAGGAATATCCCGGCTGTCATAAGTCAGCAGAAATCCACTCCCGAACTGAAATTGGAATATCCGTGAGCAGTGCCTCCCAACCTTTTGTAATCAGGCTGATCTACCAAATACTTGGCAGGCTCGGATATTTTATCATAACTCAAGTCAATCTGGGGACCGGCAAAGAAATTACTTTTACCCAAACGGAATAAAAACCACGGATTAATCTGGAAACCGCTATAACGATATTCACTGGTAGAGTCACTGCGCTCATAATGCTTATTGGTAGCATAGCCGATACCATAAAAATTCTCCAATGTATTCTTGTAAGTGAATTTTCCAAAAATACGGAATTTATCATTTTTGAAAAACAACTGAGGCTTCACCATCAGATTCAAGCCCCCCTCGAACATTACCGCAACAGCCATCGGCAACACAGAACGTTTCTGCAAGGTATCCGACGGATTCATACGAAATGTAACAAGAGCACTACCTCCTATTAACGCACCAAAGTCCGGAGTATAACTCGGTCCTCCCAATATATTATAATGTATATTGCGCTTAGCCACCTTCTGGCGTCTTAATTCTTTTTTTGAAAGTTGATGAATGGTGGTATCCTCAGGATTACTACCTATGTCACTTCCTTGTGCCGCCATATTCAAAGAACAAAGCAGGCACAGGACCAAGCTAAGTAATGTTATTTTCATATAATAGTTTATTGTCTGCCCAAAGTCCTTACTCAAAAAAACTTTCTACGGCAAATGAGTTTTCAAAAGTACAAAAGTCCTGCCAAAGAATAACGGTGTGTTGAATTTGTTTTATTTAGTTCAAGAATCTTCACGTTCTTTATAATGTAACAATGTGTCAATATGCCAATGTGTCAATTACCATGCGGACATAGAGCAGCACATTGGCAAACCAGCACATTGGCAAATTATTTAAACAGTTTTTCCAAATCATCCTCATTAATCACGGAAAGAACCGTTTTACCATCCGGAGTATAATTAGGAGTAGCCACAGCAAATAAGCCATCCACCAAACCTGTCATTTCCTCATTCGTCAACACTTGTCCGGGAACAATTGCCGCCGCTTTAGCCAAAGTCAATGCCAGAATACTCTGCACCTCTTCTTTTACCTTGCCACCTTTTTCCATAGCTGTATGCACCATATTTTGGATCAAGTCTATCGGGTTAAGGCCTTCAATACCTGCAGGAACACCGTTTATGGCATAACTTCCTCCTCCCAAATCAGTCAGTTCAAATCCCAGGAAAGACAAGTCTTCCATAATTTCCTGCAAAATAGCCACTTCGGAAAGCGGAAACTGCACAATATCCGGAAACAGCATTCCTTGAGAAACACCTTGACGACGACTTATCTGGTCTATATACTTGTCATATAAAATACGGATATGGGCACGCTGCTGATCAATGATCATTAAGCCGGACTTTACAGAAGTCAAAATAAAACGTCCTTTAAACTGATAATGCTGGCCGGATTTCTCACTGACTGAAGAGTCCTCCACATGATCATACAATCCGGGATTTTCCTCCGCAGGAGAAGCCTCTTCCGCCCTATAATCATTCTCGTCAGGATGAAAGTTTTGAGAAGAAGCATGACGTTCCAGCCCCGCATACAGTTGTTCCCAGTCCTTACTAGGCTTTGAATAAGAAGAGGGAGGAGCAGCCGAAACATTAAAAGGATTATAATCAGGATTATAAGTCGTCTTTGGTGGCTGTATACCAGTGTATGGAGATGCATCAAAGGCTGGAATATCCGGCATTCCCTCCGTATCAAAATCAATGGAAGGTACCGCATTGAACTTACCTAGAGTTTCTTTCACGGCAGCTGCCAATATCTGCCAGATGGCTTGCTCGTTCTCAAACTTTATCTCTGTTTTAGTAGGATGTATGTTCACATCAATATTAGCAGGATCCACCTCAAAATAAATGAAATAAGATACTTGCTCACCCACGGGAACCAACTGCTCGTATGCATCCATGATAGCCTTATGAAAATAAGGATGGCGCATATATCGCCCGTTTACAAAGAAATATTGGCGGGCTCCTTTCTTACGGGCTGTTTCAGGTTTTCCTACAAACCCGGAAACACGGACCATTGTAGTATCTACATCCAGCGATAACAACTCCTGATTTATTTTCTTTCCGAAAACTCCCATGATACGCTGGCGCAACTGAAGTGCAGGAAGATTGAACAGTTCCGCCCCATTATGATGCAAAGTGAAAGACACCTCCGGATTAACCAATACAATCCGTTCAAACTCCGTCAATATATTACTCAGCTCCGTCTGGTTCGACTTCAGGAACTTACGACGCGCCGGTACATTAAAGAATAAATTCTTCACACAGAAGCTACTACCTTTCGGGCACGAAACCGCTTCCTGTCCCTCTACCTTGGAACCGGATATCGTCAACATCGTTCCCAATTCCTCCCCTTCCATACGAGTACGAAGCTCCACCTGAGCCACAGCAGCAATAGAAGCCAAAGCCTCTCCACGAAATCCCATGGTATGCAAAGCAAATAAATCAGCAGCTTCACGAATTTTAGAAGTCGCATGGCGCTCAAAAGACAAACGTGCATCTGTTTCCGACATACCTTTTCCATCATCAATCACCTGAATGGAAGTCTTTCCTGCATCCACTACCAACACGTCAACGTGCTGAGCACCTGCGTCGATAGCATTCTCCACCAATTCTTTAATCACTGATGCAGGACGCTGAATCACCTCTCCCGCTGCTATCTGATTGGCAACGGAATCCGGCAGCAAACGGATAATATCGCTCATATATCTTATAAACTTACATAATTAAAAAGTAAACTCACCGGTCACCAGGTAATGCAGAATATACAACAAAACCAAAATGGCCACAAACAAAGCTCCATAAGTCATCGGCTTACGCCCGCTTTCTTTTCTGCGTTTTAAATGCTTAGTACCTTCAACGAACTTTCCACGGATATCTTCCGGAGAAAATTCTTTGGGAGGAAGCATACCCAACTCGCGTTTGGCTTTCTCCTCCAGTTTTGCAGCTTCTCCTTCCGTTCATCCACATAAATATATTGATGGTTGAAACGGCGGGGCTTTTCCATCTTAAACATTCCCATAGCTATTTCTTTTTATTAAATAAATTATGATTGGGCAAAGGAACAGCACTCCGGTTACTCTTCTTCAACCCCTGACCGGCTTTCTTTCCACGCCACTTAAAGATATCCTCTTTATCAAGCGGACGGATATAGTCAAACCACACAAAGTTATCCAACTTCATCTTCTCCGGCGGACGTTGGAGCATAGGATAAAGAGTACCGTTCGATTTCGGACTCATAATCATTTTTTCATCTTCCGGTTTTCCAGAAACATATTCAGCAGACTGGTTTCAGAAACATTCATTCCAATCAGTGTACTGTCGCTTTCCATCGGATAATATACCAGACGAACCGAACCGATCACATCTACTTTGCGCATCTCACCGCCTTGAAACCAAGCCTTCATCTCTTTTCCTGTCACCTGATTATAACTAGTAGAATCCAGTTGTTCTACAGACAAAGCCTGATTCTGAATATGTGCCCAGTCTATCGTACTGTCATTCATATAAATCATGATTTTCTCTCCCAGCAACTGCTGGTTGTTATTCCACAGTATAGGGTCATAATACATGGTCAGGCAGCTATCCTTGGAGGAAAAGACCAACGAATCGCATACCCCCTGCACATCCGTGCGATACATACGTACTTTATGATACGCCCGCGTTTCCCGGAACATAGAATCAGTATTCAAATAGTAGGTATACATTTGCAATGTATCGGCATGCATAAACAAGCTGTCACCTTGTGAATAATCCACTGCCACCGCTTTTTTAGTAGCAAAAGCATACTTGGTCAATTCATTATAATAACAATAATCACCAGTCAGCATATTCTTGTTTACAGTATCTGTCATGATCACATTATCAAACGCCTCCCCGTATCCTTTTACACGATCATAAAAACAGACTGTCTCCAGTCAAACGCTTCCCCTCATTGGTCAGCACGGACCGGTCCAACAATTCCGCCTGCCCTATCTGAGTATTATAAAAGCCCAATTCCGAATAAATATGGTTAGCATCACTGACAATATCGGACGGACCAAGGATATTGGCTATTTTGGTTGCTGTGCTGTATCGTAATGTATCGGAAGTCAAAGTAAACTTAGGGTTGACCAACTTCACATCATAATTGAACACAGATATTTTGGTAGCCGGACTATATTCCCCCCATTCCGAAGTCAATACATTCTCCTCGTCCATCAATGTCCCGCCATCAAAGTAATATCCCAAATTATAAATACGATCGTAGTTCAGGCTATCCGTCAACAAAGTCGTATTCTTGTTTTCCATGCGTACATTATAGCGTACCTGGGCAATCTGGGTATTTCCGTCATAAAAACAAATAGTCCCCATACAGAAACAAGGTATCCCCCTGCACCATCTTCACATTGTCAAAAGCTTCCAGCGAATTCGTTTTCTCATAGAAACAGGCACTGTCACAATACATATATACACTGTCGTGACGGAACGCAACGTTTCCAATCAGAATCTGTGCATCCGGGTCCGGATTCAACGGACTTTTCTTCAACACATCCGAATGCAACAGATACACCTTGCTTTTAGCCGGTTTCTGTTCCCCTTTTTTTAGCCGGTCTCACCTGAGCCAGCAAGCAAAAGCCGAACAGGCACAGGACACTTACCACAAGTATCCTATGCCTGCCCGAAGAGTATTTATTCTTTCTTTTTCCAAGCATATACTTTATACACTACATTATTTCTTTACCCAACCCGGATATTTGAAATCGCATTTCTGCCACTTCTCATTAATACGCACGTAGGTATGTTTTTGTTTATCCCTGATCCACTTATCAAGTTTTTCTTCGCTACGTTTTTTTTCCATCACGATGCCTTTCAGCCGTTGGTAGTCTTCCGTTATGGTTGCCTTATGCCCGTTCAAGCGGGTTTTCAATTTCACGATAGCGCAAATTTCCTTTCCTTTTGCATTAATCATGGTAAAAGGTTTGGAAATTTCCCCCACATTCATGCCTTCCACCATCTTTGCAGCCTCTTGTGACACCTGTGCCAATTGTTGCATTTCAAAACGCGCCGTACCAGTCTGCGGATTCGCCATCAAACCATGGTTGTTACGCGTGTCCCTTATCGTGAGAGATATAAGTAGCGGCATCATCAAAAGTAAATTTCTCATTACGGATATCATTGGCAATAGAATCCAGACGTAACAAGGCTGCTTCCAGATCTTTTTTCATCCACTTTCGGTTTTAACAAGATATGGCGGGTATTGATACGGTCACCACGTTTTTCGATCAACTGGATAATATGGAAGCCGAATTCAGACTCCACAATCTTGGATACCTTGTTAGGATCTTGCAGATTGAATGCCACATTCGCATATTCAGGTACCAGCTCAGCCCTGCCCATAAAGCCGAGTTCGCCACCACGGCGGCGCGAACCTTCATCTTCCGAATACAGACGTGCCAAAGTGGAGAAAGCTATTTCACCGGAAGTAACACGTTCCGTATAGTCACGCAAAGTCTTCTTCACACGCTCAATTTCTTCCTGCGGAATCTTAGGTTCCATAGTAATGATCTGCACTTCTACCTGAGTAGGAATAAAAGGAATACTGTCTTGAGGAAGATCCTTGAAATAACGACGGACTTCGGCCGGAGTAATCTTGATATCCCCCACAATCTGCTGCTGCATTTTCTGCACCGTTTTTCCATCACGTATATTCTCGCGGAGCATTTCGCGTATTTGTGTAGAAGTCTTATTATAATATTCTTCTACTTTTTCCTTAGAACCAATCTGATCAATCAGCCAATTTGTACGTCTTTCCACATCACTGATAATTTCCTGTTCGGAAACCTCAATACTATCAATAGCAGCCTGATGAAGAAACAATTTCTGGATGGCAAGCTGCTCCGGAATAATACAATACGGATCACCGTCAAACTTGCGGCCTTCATACTGGGCATTCAGACGTTCATTCTCCACGTCCGATTTTAGAATGGCCTCATCACCTACTACCCATACAACCTCGTCTATCACATTGTCTTGCCCGTATACTGAAACAACGGCAAACAGCATCAGCATCAGTGCATAAACTTTGGTACACATCAATTTATTCATTTGAATTCAAATAATAGTAATTAATCTTGTTCCTGTCCGAAGCGTGTCGGTATAACTCTTCTTTGACTTTATTTATAAATTCAACCCGCTTCAGGTTTATTAAAATCTCCTTAATTTCCGTCTTTGCAAAATCCAGCGGCCTCTGTTGGTCCTTACCCAAGAATTCCTCTACATGCAGGAAATAACAAAACGCCGTGTCTTTTACCTCTATATTCCGGTTCTTGTCCAAATAGTTCTCATCCGTATCAAGCGCTTTCAAAGGTATTTTGACAGCAATATCGGACAATGGCATCCAACGGTCATAAAAATAATCATAGCTCACCGCATTGCGCAAACTGTATTTTTCCAGGCTCTCAATAGCATCCCGGTTATTTTTTTTATACCATTTGCGTACACTTGCCAAATCCTGAGAATGAAGAGGGACTTTTATAAACAGCCCTTTCACAAAAGGATGTTCTGTATGAAACAACTCCTTGTTTTTCTCATAATAAGCGCTGATTTCCTCATCACTTATCTCATTGGCCAGTTTCTGATTAACCAGTTCCTCCTGATACGTATGCATGATCAATGCCCTGCGATAGTTCTCCACTAACTTGGCAATCTTTGCATTATCAGGAATATTTCCTTCCGCTTTATCAAAAAGCAGCACATCCTCCACCCAGTTTTTTATATAGTGCTCGGCAAACAAGACACTATCGTCTTTTGAAATATGGAAAGGCAACGCCGCCTGCAAATCTTCTTTATAGAGATATTCACCAGCAACTTCCACTAAAGGAGTCCTCCCCTTATGGTCGTGCTCCTGGCCGCATCCCGACAAAGCACCTGCTATAACAAGTAACACCCCCCAGTTTTTCACGATATTCATATAACATTAAAATAGTGAACGAAGATACTGCAATAATTAATTACTTCCGTTATTATTAACTGTTTTTAAAACCTCTTGGTTAATTTCAACCTTATATTTCCGCTTCAAATCTTTCAACCAGGCATCCTCATAGACAGTCAGATAATCCTTGACAACCGCTTCTCTTACATCCTCATAACTTTCAGGACCTTTCTTTAACTTCTTTCCCATCACAAAAGTATAAGGTAAATCCGGCTCAGGCTGAAAGCTACCGCATTTAAAGACCAATTTATCAATATACCTGTTGGTCCCTATCTGAAAGACACCTGCTTCCATACGAACTTTGGAGGAAGCATCATCTCCGGTCAGTGTATGTAATATATCTTTCCACTGGGATACCGGTTTTTTTTTCAATTGTTTCTTAATGGCTGAAGCCGTTTTTCTATCTTTACAATGAATCACTGCTCCCCGATAATGCGGCAATTCCCAGGCATAGTCTGATTTATGTTGCTTGAAGAAGCGTTCCAGGTCATCCTCATTCCAGGCTTCATCACCCGATTGATATTTTTGCGACAAATAAGCCGCAAGCAAACCATCCTGCAATTCCTGCACCCGGAACTCCAGTTCTTCCTTCTGTTCTGCAGAAAGCTCCTTCCATGTACAATTGCCATTCTTCTCCAGATAATTCAATAACAGTTCCCGTTTTTCTTCAAAACTGACACCCTGCCTGCGGTCTATCCATTTCACTATATGAATGCCCATAGGTGAATAAAAAGGAGCTGAAATCTTATTTCTTTCCAAAGATTCCAGTTTGTCTATCCATTCCTGCATATTCTTGTTCACAGGCATCCACGGCAACACTCCTCCCACATTTTTACAAGCTTCATCATCCGAGTACCGGCGGGCCAGCGTTGCAAAATCCGCGCCTTCCCGCAATGCTTCATAAACCGAATCCATTTGCTGCCGCACCCTCATTTCCTCCTGACGGCTTGCATTCTGGGATAAATATTTGCTAATATGGGCAATTTTGATCCAATCATTTGCCTGCAAACGTTGTTCACCTTGCAGGTATAACCGGCGGGCAGCCTGTTCCTCCTTTTCTGCATCTGCCAAATAAGTTCTTAAAAGTTTGCCCCGATACCAGTCCACCTGCCTGCGGAAAACAGACAACGTATCTATTCCCATATCATGTGCATAGCGTACTTTTAATTTATAGTTGATAAAAGAAGGTAGAAAAGAAAGCGGGGTCCGATGAGAAGATTTACGAAAATAATATTCAAACTCGGAACGTTTTACAGGTTCACCGTCAATAGATAACACAACTTCTCCTTGCGCCCGCATTTCCAACGCGAACACAAGGAGAAGTGACAGAATACCGACCATTCTATGCGGCATCATTCATACATTTTATTGAGGACGGCTGTAGTTAGGAGCCTCGCTGGTTATGGCCACATCATGCGGATGACTTTCCAATACACCTGCGTTAGTAATACGGGTGAATTTGGCATCATGCAATTGTTCTATATTAGCAGCGCCACAATATCCCATTCCCGCACGAAAGACCACCTACCAACTGGTAAATCACTTCATACAAAGTACCTTTATAAGGTACACGGGCTGCAATACCTTCCGGAACCAGTTTCTTCACATCGGCAGTTCCGCTCTGGAAATAACGATCCTTCGAACCGTTCTCCATCGCTTCCAAAGATCCCATTCCACGATAAGATTTGAATTTACGTCCGTTAAAGATAATCGTATCACCCGGTGACTCTTCCGTTCCGGCAACCAATGAACCGATCATTACACTATAACCGCCGGCAGCCAAAGCTTTTACCACATCCCCCGAATAACGCAAGCCACCATCAGCAATCAAAGGTATACCTGTACCTTTCAACGCCTTGGCAACATCATAAACGGCAGAAAGCTGGGGAACACCCACACCGGCAACCACACGGGTAGTACAGATAGAACCCGGACCGATACCGACCTTCACACCATCCGCACCGGCTTCCACCAACATTTTGGCAGCTTCGCCCGTAGCGATATTACCTACCACAATATCAATATTCGGGAAACGTTTCTTAGCTTCTTTCAATTTTTCGATCACATACATGGAGTGGCCATGAGCCGTATCAATAACGATTGCATCCGCACCGGCATCAACCAAGGCCTGCATACGGTCCAGCGTATCGGCAGTAACCCCTACACCGGCAGCCACACGCAAACGTCCTTTGGCATCCTTGCAAGCCATCGGTTTATCTTTCGCTTTTGTAATATCTTTATAAGTAATAAGACCTACCAGTTTACCTTCCTTATCCACCACCGGCAACTTTTCAATCTTATGCTCTTGCAGAATCCGTGAGGCAGCCTCCATGTCAGTGGACTGGTTGGTAGTCACAATGTTCTCCTTCGTCATTACCTCATCAATACGTTTGTCCATATCCTTCTCAAAACGAAGGTCACGGTTCGTCACAATACCTACCAAATATCTTTCATCGTCTACTACAGGGATACCGCCGATTCTATATTCAGACATCAACGCAAGTGCATCTCTCACAGTAGATCCTCTCTTGATAGTCACAGGATCATAAATCATACCGTTTTCCGCACGTTTCACTATGGCTACCTGACGTGCCTGCTCTTCGATAGACATGTTTTTGTGAATCACACCGATTCCCCCTTCACGGGCAATGGCAATGGCCATTTTCGCTTCTGTAACCGTATCCATAGCGGCAGTCACAAAAGGGACTTTCAACTCGATGTTGCGTGAGAACTTAGTCGTGAGTTCGACTGTTTTTGGTAAAACTTCAGAATAGGCGGGGATCAACAATACATCGTCGTAGGTTAATCCGTCCATTACGATTTTATCTGCAATAAATGACATAGGGCTTTATGCGTTTAGATTTTATTGCGTGCAAATATACAGAATTTTCTCAAAAAGTAAAAAAGCAGTTAACATCTTTTTCATACCACATACCTATCAAATAAAAACAGCTGCTTGCAAGGAACACCCCTCACAAGCAGCTGCACAATATCATTAAATAAATGATTAATTAGCCATTTCAGAAATGAACTTGATACGCACCAGACGAATTTCATCTTCTGTATAGTCGTCACCCAGTTCATCCATTGCATCATCAATCTTATCAGTTACTGATTCCTTGAAATAATCATAAATATCCTGCATGTGGTCTTCATCCATAATTTCTTCCAAGAAATAGTCAATATTCAGTTTGGTTCCTGAATATACAATGGCTTCGATTTCATCCAGCAACTCACCAAATTCAATACCTTTTGCCACTGCAATATCATCCAAAGCTACCTTTCTATCGATACTCTGAATAATAGAGACCTTCAGCTTAGATTTGTTAGCCACAGTGCGCACTCTCAAATCTTCCGGACGGTCTATTTCATTTTCTTCGCAGTGCTTCTTAATCAATTCGCAAAATTCCTGACCATAGCGTTTAGCCTTTCCAGCTCCTACGCCCGGAATATTCTGCAATTCTTCCAAAGTAACCGGATAAATGGTAGCCATTGCCTCAAGAGAAGGATCCTGGAAAATCACATAAGGTGGCACATCCAGTCTCTTTGCCATTTTCTTCCGCAAGTCTTTCAACATGGAATACAGCACGGGGTCTACTGCACACGAAGCCCCACTTCTCATCGGAGTTTCATCTACCTCTTCTTCTTCAAAGTCTGCATCCTCAACGATCTTGAACGACTTCGGTTTTTTCAAGAACTTATGCCCTTCTGGCGTAACTTTTAATAAGCCATAGTTTTCCACATCCTTTGCCAGGTAACCAGCGATAAGAGCCTGACGAATGACTGCATTCCACAATCTTTCTTCTTCTCCCATACCTGAACCAAACACCTCTAAGTCTTCATGCTTATGCGCAAGCACTTCAGATGTTTCTTTACCCAACAATATATCGATAATATAATCTTGCTTAAAGTTTTCTTTACGGCAATGATTGCTTCAATCACTGCACACAACGAATCCTGAGCCTCCACTTGTTTCTTTGGATTTAAACAGTTATCACAATTACCACAATTATCTTCCGTATATTCCTCTCCAAAATAATGCAACAAAATTTTTCTTCTACACACTGAAGATTCTGCGTAAGCTGCTGTTTCCTGCAATAGCTGACGTCCGATTTCTTGCTCTGAAATAGGCTTTCCCTGCATAAATTTCTCCAGTTTCTGCAGGTCCTTATTGGAATAGAATGTAATGCACTGTCCTTCTCCACCGTCACGTCCTGCACGTCCGGTTTCCTGATAATACCCTTCCAAACTCTTAGGTACATCATAATGAATCACAAAGCGTACATCCGGTTTATCAATACCCATTCCAAACGCAATCGTAGCTACAATCACATCAATGTCTTCCTTCAGGAAAGCATCCTGATTCCCATTACGGGTAGCAGAATCCATTCCTGCATGATAAGCGCGGGCCTTGATACCATTTGCCAGCAATATTTCAGTGAGCTCTTCCACCTTCTTACGGCTCAAGCAATAGATAATACCTGACTTGCCTTCGTTCTGCTTGATGAACTTGATAATATCCTTATCCACATTAGCAGTCTTGGCACGTACTTCATAATAAAGATTCGGACGATTAAAAGACGAACGGAATTCTGTTGCATCCATCATTCCCAAATTCTTTTGGATGTCCATCTTTACCTTTGGAGTAGCCGTTGCCGTCAAAGCAATTACCGGAGCTTTCCCAATTTCATTGATTATCGGACGAATCCGGCGATACTCCGGTCGGAAGTCATGCCCCCATTCCGAAATACAATGTGCCTCATCCACCGCATAAAATGAAATCTTCACGTGTCTCAGAAAATCTACATTCTCCTCTTTCGTCAAAGATTCAGGAGCTACATAAAGTAACTTTGTCTTTCCGGCCATGATGTCGGCTTTCACCTGATCTGTAGCCGATTTTGTCAATGAGGAATTAATAAAATGAGCAATGCCATCTTCCTCACTAAAATTACGCATAGCATCCACCTGATTCTTCATCAGGGCAATGAGCGGTGAAATCACAATAGCAGTTCCATCCATCAACAGAGAAGGAAGCTGATAGCATAATGACTTTCCACCTCCTGTAGGCATTAACACAAACGTATCCTTTCCTGATAATAAGTTTCGGATAATCGCCTCCTGGTTTCCTTTAAAAGTATCGAATCCAAAATACTTTTTAAGAGCTGCTACTAAATTGATATTTTCCGCCATTGTTCTTGGATTTAGATTTTCATTGATTGTAGAAATTTTGTTTCCGCATGTAACAAAGTTATAAACAACTTTTCATATTACACAAATATTTCAGGGAATATTTCATCGGAAGCTTTTATTTTCTCACTAAAAAACCTTTACATTATGCCATTTGCAGACGGGAAACATTTGCCTTCCCCATTTGCTGTTTGGCGTAATCCAACGTCACCACAAAACGTTCGGTCTGTTGTGACGGAATTTCAAACATGACATCATTCATTATGGTTTCCACAATAGAACGCAAACCACGAGCACCTAATTTGTACTCTATCGCCTTGTCGACAATATATTCAAACACCTCCGATTCAAATTCCAGTTTCACCCCATCCATCTCAAACAATTTTACATACTGCTTGATAATTGAATTTTTGGGTTCTGTAAGAATATTGCGCAATGCCGTACGGTCCAATGGATTCAAGTAGGTAAGTACCGGCAAACGACCAATAATTTCCGGTATCAATCCGAATGATTTCAAGTCCTGAGGAGCAATGTACTGCATCAAATTTCCCCGGTCTATTTTCACCGCTTCCTTCGCCGCACTATATCCCACCACATTGGTATTCAGCCGTTGAGCGATTTTTCGTTCAATACCGTCAAAAGCTCCTCCGCAAATAAACAGGATATTCTTAGTATTGACCGGAATCATCTTCTGGTCCGGATGCTTACGTCCTCCCTGAGGAGGAACATTCACCACAGAACCTTCCAGCAGCTTCAACAAGCCTTGCTGCACACCTTCTCCACTTACATCACGCGTAATGGAAGGGTTATCTCCTTTCCGGGCAATTTTATCAATTTCGTCAATAAAAACGATACCCCGTTCCGCCTCCTCCACGTTATAGTCAGCCACCTGAAGCAAGCGGGTCAGAATACTTTCAATATCTTCTCCCACATATCCTGCTTCGGTCAGTACAGTCGCATCTACAATGGTAAAAGGTACATGAAGCAACTTAGCAATGGTACGAGCCAGCAAAGTCTTTCCGGTTCCGGTGCTTCCCACCATAATGATGTTTGACTTTTCAATCTCCACATCATTCTTATCCTTAGGCTGAAGCAAACGTTTGTAATGATTATACACCGCTACAGCCAAATAGCGTTTTGCATCATCCTGACCAATCACATACTGGTCCAGGAATTCTTTGATATCCTTCGGCTTAGGGAGCTCAGACAAATTCAGGTCTGTAGGTCCCTGCCCTTGATGATGCATCGCTTCTTTTACGATTTCATGTGCCTGTTCTGCACAACTGTCACAGATACATCCATTCACTCCTGTAATCAGGAAGCCCACTTCGTCTTCTGTGCGACCGCAAAAGCTACATCTTCTTTTCGAGTTTCTTGAAGTCCTTTTTTCTTCCAAAGCCTATCTAGTTTTTAAGTAAATCACAGTGTTACAATGAAGGTTTACGAGATAGCACTTCATCAATCATACCATACTCTTTAGCCTCGGATGCTGTCATCCAATAATCACGGTCAGAATCTGCCCAAACCTTATCAAAATCCGTATGAGAGTGATCGGCAATGATTGTATACAATTCTTTCTTCAGTTTCTGAATTTCACGAGCTGTAATTTCAATATCCGAAGCCTGACCTTGCGCTCCTCCCATCGGCTGATGAATCATCACGCGTGAATGGGTCAGAGCTGAACGTTTTCCTTCTTTTCCAGCTACCAACAATACGGCTGCCATAGAAGCTGCCATACCTGTACAAATTGTAGCCACATCGCTACTGATAAACTGCATAGTATCATAAATACCTAAACCTGCATACACTGAACCGCCTGGGGAGTTGATATAAATAGAAATATCCTTACCAGAATCCACTGAATCCAGATACAAAAGCTGAGCCTGCAAAGTATTGGCTGTATAATCGTCAATCTGGGTTCCGAGGAAAATGATACGATCCATCATCAAACGAGAAAAGACATCCAACTGCGTCACATTCAATTGACGTTCTTCCAAAATATACGGATTCAAGTATCCTGCTTGCGACTTGATGACATCATCAAGTACCATACTGTTCATTCCGAGATGCTTGGTAGCATATTTTCTAAAATCGTCCATCATAATCCTTATATTAATTCTACAATATAAAAGAGGCTTTTAACCCCCTTTCTTCTGAAAAAACAAAAGTACAAAACACTTCTATCTTACAGAAGAAGTCAAGTTAAAAGCCTCCTTTTTTAGAATATTTTAGCAATCAATTTTGAGAGCCAAATTGCTTATTGAAACATTTTGTTGAATTCTTCTGCAGAAACAGCTTTGTGATTCAATGTTACCTGACCTTTCAAGATTTCAGACAACTTAGATTCAACAACGCGGTTTACCAGAGCTTCTACACTTTCACGTTTCTTCAACATTTCTTTTGAATAGTTTTCCAACAATTCATCAGGAACGTTAATCATACCATACTGAGCAAACTGTGCACGAGTAGCTTCCTTAGCCATGTTAGTGATGTCAGCCTGTTCTACCTTAATATCGTTAGCAGCTACCAGTTTTTCTTTGATCAGGTGCCAAGTCAGTTCTTCCAGGCTCTTTTCGTAGTTTTCAGAAACGAATTCTTCACCTTTTTCCTTGTTGTTTTCCAACATGATACGTTTCATCAGTTCATCAGCAAACTGCAGTTTACCAACCTTTTCTGACAAGTAAGTACGTACATCCAGCAAGAACTTATAGTCGCTGTCAGCTTCAAACTGTTTTGCAATTGTTTCCTTAATCTGAGCACGGAATTCTTCTTCGCTGTGAGCCTTTCCTTCACCCAATACCTGGTCAAACAGTTCCTGAGTTAAGTCACCCGGAATCATACGAGTGATTTCTTCAATCTGGAAGCTGAAGTTACCTTTGTAATTAGCTACTTCTTCTTTCTTCACTTTCAACAGAGAAGCCAACTCAGCTTCATTGTTATCGAAAGCAACTGACGGGTTAAATACCAATACAGTATTTACCTTTGCATCGTTGAAGATAGCTTTCTGGTCATCGTTCTTCATGTATGAAGGCATCATTACTGCACCTTCTACCTGCACACCACCTTCTTTTGTATTGCCGTTTTCATCCAACTCAGCCAACAGACCTTTCAGCATATCCTTATCCTGATAGTCTTCAACCTTGTCATACTTAGCAGTACGCTGTCTGTACATATTTACCTGCTGATCTACCATTTCATCTGTTACGTTAATATCATAGTAGTCAACAGTATCATTATTAGACAATTCTACATTGAACTCAGGAGCCAATGCAATATCGAAAGAGAATTCAAAATTCTCATCAGTTTCAAAGTTTGCGTTATTTTCTTTCGGCAGAGGAGTACCCAACATGTTAACTTTGTTTTCACGGATATACTCACCTACTTTTTCCTGCAACAGTTTGTCAACTTCTTCCAGCAATACAGAAGTTCCATACTGTTTTTTAATCAATCCCATAGGAACCATTCCCTTACGGAATCCAGGCATATTTACTCTCTGACGAAGAGTTTTCAGTGCTTTTTCAACTTTTTCCTGATAATCAGCTTTTTCAATCTGAACAGTAAGCACAGCGCTTACGTTGTCTACATTTTGCAATGAAATATTCATTTTCGACTTATTTATTTAATTATTAATTATTTCTCGTATTTACCAAAAGAGGTTGCAAAAATAATGTTTAATCTTTCAATAACCAAACTGACAAGCTAAAAAATCTTTACGGCTTCTGAATCCTTGTCAACCAACCAAATAAAAAACGGCAGAAAGCATATCCACCTTCTGCCGTTCCTTATTATCTCAACCTGAGTCTTATCAATATCAAACTTTACGAGCCTTGCTATTTTCCTCTTTCTTCACCTTCTGCAGCAAATCTGAAGCAAATATAAAGTTATTCAACCGCTCGTTCGTGGCATTGAATACCTCGTCTTTTGTTCCTTCCCATTCCTTATGACCCTGGTAAATATACAATATGCTTTCACCAATACCCATCACAGAGTTCATATCGTGCGTATTAATGATTGTCGTCATATTATATTCTTTGGTAATATCATGAATCAAATCATCAATCACCAACGAGGTTTTAGGGTCAAGCCCAGAATTAGGCTCGTCACAGAACAAGTATTTTGGCTGCAAAGCAATGGCACGTGCAATAGCCACACGCTTCTGCATACCCCCACTGATTTCTCCAGGATATTTAGACTGCGCATCAATCAAGTTCACACGATCCAGACAAAACTGCGCCCGCTTCACCCGGTCACGGTAAGTATCATTAGAGAACATATCCAGTGGGAACATCACATTTTCCAGCACAGAAAGTGAGTCGAACAATGCAGCACTTTGAAAATCATGCCCATTTCACGTCTCAGCGCCTTCTTTTCTCTCTTTCCCATGTCCAACAGATTACGTCCGTCATACAGAATCTCCCCGCACTCCGGAGTAAGCAGCCCTACAATACATTTCATCAGTACCGTCTTTCCAGAGCCACTCTGCCCGATAATCAAATTGGTTTTCCCGTTGTCAAATGAAAAATTAATATCTTCAAGAACTGTACGTCCCTCAAATGATTTGCATATAGAATTTAGCTGTATCATCCCATCAACAATTGTGTAAGTATCAAATCTGAAAACAAAATCAAGACACTGCTTGAAACTACAGAGTCCGTACTGGCCTTACCGACCGCAATAGAACCTCCTTCTACCGTATATCCAAAATAAGCAGACACACTGGCTATGATAAAGGCAAAAAAATAAGGATTTAATAAAGCTACACCAGATATACCATTCCACAAAGCAATACTGTAAACCATATTCCAAATCCGTCGCATTCATGATACCGGCAAACCAGGCTGTACAGAAAGCACCTATCACTCCCGCAAAAATACTGAAAATCACCAGAAAAGGAATCATAGTCATCAATCCCAGAATCTTTGGAAGAATCAAATAAGAGGCTGAGTTTACTCCCATAATTTCCAGTGCATCAATCTGCTGCGTCACCCGCATCGTACCAATCTCCGAAGCTATGTTCGACCCAACTTTTCCCGCTAAAATCAAACACATGATAGAAGATGAGAATTCCAGCAGCAAGATTTCACGAGTGGTATATCCCACCACGAAACGCGGCATCCAAGGACTTTCAATATTCAATTTAATCTGAATACAAATTACAGCACCAATAAAAAAGAAATCAGCAACACAATACCAATCGAATTGATACCCAATTGTACCATTTCATTCAGGTACTGCTTAAAATACATCCGGAAACGCTCCGGACGGGAAAATACACGCCCCATCAACATGAGGTATTTTCCAAGGTTTGTAACAGGCTTTATCATATTATTACAATCATGTTTGACACAAAAGTAGTGCTTTTTAGCTATATTATAATAAAAGACAGGAGGATTTTCGAATTAAGAACCACAGAAGCCAAGATTTTTACTACTTTTGCACGACTGAACAGCTAACAAAAGGACAATGGCAGCACAAGAAAATCAAGAATCTACGACCGAAAAGTTTGAATTACCTTCAGACGGCAGAATGGTGCTACGAACCGAGAACCTGGTCAAAAAATACGGAAAACGAACAGTGGTGAGTCATGTTTCCATCAATGTGAAACAGGGGGAAATTGTAGGACTGCTCGGCCCTAACGGTGCGGGTAAGACCACCTCTTTCTATATGACTACCGGATTGATTGTCCCCAATGAAGGACATATTTATCTAAATGATAAAGACATAACTTCCTATCCTGTTTACAAACGAGCCCAAAATGGCATCGGTTACCTGGCACAGGAAGCTTCTGTGTTCCGCAAAATGAGCGTGGAAGACAACATTGCTTCTGTATTGGAGTTAACCAATAAGTCACCGGAATACCAGAAAGAGAAACTGGAAAGTCTGATTGCCGAGTTCCGCCTACAGAAAGTACGCAAGAACTTAGGAGACCAACTTTCTGGAGGTGAACGCCGCCGTACGGAAATTGCCCGCTGTCTGGCAATCGACCCCAAATTTATCATGCTTGACGAACCGTTTGCCGGAGTAGACCCGATTGCCGTGGAAGACATCCAGCACATCGTCTGGAAACTGAAAGACAAAAACATCGGTATTCTGATTACAGACCATAACGTGCAGGAAACACTTAGCATCACTGACCGTGCTTACCTGCTGTTTGAAGGAAAAATCCTCTTCCAGGGAACTCCGGAAGAACTGGCTGAAAACAAGATTGTCCGCGAAAAATACCTGAGTAACAGTTTCGTACTGCGAAGAAAGGATTTCCAGTTGAAAGAAATCAAAGAGTAAAGATTTCACATAACATAACAGGCAGCAAAGCACCACATTTGTTGTACTTGCTGCCTGCTTCCTTATTACAAACATCGAACCATGACTACTATTATTAGTGGATGTCCATCCACTTCCCGTTTTTAATCGGAAAAAATGTTTTTTGCTTGCATCCAAATATACTCCTCCGTTTGTAGAATAATCAGAGGGAAATCAATGTTGTCCTAAACGATTTATAGGTACGATGAATATGAGGTTGTCTCATTTTGAAGTGACCCCAAAAAGTTGGACAAGTTAAACATTATCCCGTAATAGAAAGAGTTCGGTATTGTACCGGACTCTTTCCATTTAACCGGGCTTTGATTCT
>ENA-OPYS01000030-OPYS01000030.1-human-gut-metagenome-genome-assembly--contig:-NODE-30-length-21089-cov-1.315571_pt1 | contig 21089 bp, 21 predicted proteins | sample MGYA00242635_ERZ504478 | MGnify/ENA primary metagenome ERZ504478 (study PRJEB26092, sample SAMD00036246) | human gut metagenome | host: Homo sapiens | study: EMG produced TPA metagenomics assembly of... | reverse complement strand
TGAGTATTTCCAAAGCATTCGCCTGTTTGGATTCATTCAGTATTTTCAGTTCATCATCCAGGAACTTCTTTTTCTGCGGATACAAGTCGAATTCCTGATACATGACACAGGTACGTACCGCTTGGGTGAATTGCTCGTATGCCGGAGCCATTTCCCCCATAATCAGATTGAACGGATAATCTTGCAGATAGTTGATGTCATTGGTTCTGTAATACCATTCTATGTTGGTAAGTACGTTACAGAATGTCTGCACATCCTCTAGTGAGGCCGTGTTTTTCAGTATGCCCAATGTGTCATTCCGTTTTACCTGCGATTGGTTTTCTATGAAGAAACGTTCTATCATTCCTCCCTGATTGGCGGTAATCCACTCCACACTACCCATATCATCAATGGTGACGGCTTTCTTTATTGTATCGGGATATTTAAACAAGGCGGTTCCGGCAACCAGAAACACGATAAGACCATAAACGATATAGCTTCCCGTATGTATCAGCCATTGGGGCATATCGCCCAACATTTCGTTGTTTTCCCGGCTATATACCTCCACCTTTCCGGCATCTTCAGTTTCAGGTTTGTAGATTTCCTCCATACCTTCTTGCTATTATTTCTCAATTTTTAATTCTCAATTTAAGATGATACAAATAGGTGATGTAGTAGTATCTCTTGATGTATTTCAGGAGAAGTTCCTTTGCGATTTGGGCGCCTGCAAGGGGGCTTGTTGTATTGAAGGTGATGCCGGTGCTCCGGTAGAGCTGGACGAGGTGATGGAGTTGGAGGACGTTTTGCCGATTATTTGGGATGAACTGGCTCCGGAAGCACGTGCGGTGATTGAAAAGCAAGGAGTAGTATATACGGATGAGGAAGGTGATCTAGTGACTTCTATTGTTAATAATAAAGACTGTGTGTTTACCTGCTACGATGAGAAAGGCTATTGTTATTGTGCCATCGAAAAAGCATACCGGGAAGGGAAATGCAACTTCTACAAACCGATTTCCTGCCACCTGTATCCGATACGCATAGGAGATTACGGTCCGTATAAGGCAGTCAACTACCACCGATGGGATGTATGTAAGGCCGCAGTTTTGTTAGGAAAGAAAGAAAACCTGCCGGTTTATAAATTTCTGAAAGAGCCGTTGATTCGCAAATTTGGTGCTGAATGGTATCAGGAGCTGGAAAATGTAGCCAAGGAACTGGAAGCACAGCATCTGATTTAAAACAATAAGAATCCCGCCACAAGATACTCTCCTATGAGATTTCTGTGGCGGGATTTTTCATCTTTTATTTTGCTTTTTCTACGCGTACTTTTTTCACCAGACGCAAGGCATAGTCTACGGTTTCTCCGGATTTCACAATTTGAGTATTATAGAAGCAAAAGGTGGAATTAAAGTCATTGCACAAATAGCGGCAATCATACTTATTGAAACGATCCAATCCGTTTTTCGACAACATATCGCTAAGTGCGACAATCGTATCATCATACTGGTCGCGGAATTCTTTGGCTTCTTCTGTGGTAAAAGTTCTCCAGCCCGATATTCCATCTTCTTCATAAGCCTCGCAAACAGATATGGCTTCCGCTTTTTTCAATAACCATTGTCGGGGAGAAACAAGCGTAGCCAATACCTCATTCGCGGAAAGAGATTCTACCTTCCATACGAAAAAAGGTCCCCAAACAGTTTCTGATTCAGGTAATACTTCGGAAACAATTACGTCGGTATCCTCCTCTGTATCTTGCCCGTCATCTTCGTCCTCGTTGCCTTCCGTACCTTCTCCTCCATCAGGAGCATCCGGCTCTTCCCATTCTCCTTCTTCTGTCATATTCTCAAAGGGGAACTCTTCCGATACTTCCGGTGTCCAGCCGGCTATCTGGTTGTTTCCTTCCAAAGATATTTCCCCATCGCCCGTACTGATAAAACGATAAGGCTTTCCGGCTTCCAACGGATAATTAAAGAAACAGCCATATACCGTTTCCTCGGATGCAGTTTGAACATTCAAAGAAAGATGAGTCTGCAAGCCTTCTGAAGGTAATACATATATTGGTCCGGCTTTCCAAACTCCTTTTACTTTTTCACAGGGCACAGAAGCAAATGTGCCATCATTACTCAGAGTTCCTTCCAATGTTATTCCAGAACTGACAGGAGAAATACGGGCTTCTACCGAAACAGCTTCAGCAGGAAGACCTCCAAAGGAAAGATACAAAGCCGCCACGGCATAAGAAAGAGAGACGGAAACTTTTTATATCCTTCTGTAATTTAATGACATTCTTTCCTATTGCCAAAGGAGTTTTTGCATGATTTCCCTCAGAAAAAGTCAAGAACTGTTTGGAATTTAAAGACATCGGAGGGAGATAATCTCCAGACGACAGACCTGATAAAACAGAAAATACATATTCTCCTTCCGGCATGGAAAGGACGGGCCATTCTGATTGAGTCAACACCTCCTCATTCCAAGTAACAGCGCCTTGTGCATCAAAGAAATAAAGATGAAGAGGATACAACGGAGTAAAAAGCTGGGCATTGGATAAGGTGACATCAATTCCGTACGGACCGGACGTATCAGTCGGTTCATCCTCTCCTTCTACCTGATAAGAGCCGACATCCCACAAAAAAGAACATGCAGGCCAGCATCATAAAAAACGATTGAGTCTGATAGCGCAATTCCATAGTCTTTTTCTCTTAAATAACGCTATCAGACTCAATCGTCTACCCTCAGTGTTCAATTATTTACGGCTAAAAATATTTTTCCAGTTTCTTAATCATCATTCCTAAACAGAAAACAACGACATGGTCATTTTCCTGTATCATCGTATTACCAGTTACCAGAATACCTTCACCGTTACGAATCAATCCTCCGATTGTCGCACCTTTAGGCAATCCCAAATCTTTTACTGCCTGCTTGGTAATCTTTGCTCCTGGTTTGACTGTAAATTCTGCCACATCGGCATTGGCAAAAGTCAGACATTTCACATTCGATACATCGGCATCCAGCATCATCTGGTAAATATGACTGGCAGCAATAAACTTCTTATTGATTACCGTACCAATATCCAGACTTTCGGCCATACTGATGTAATCCACATTCTCCACTTCGGCCACTGTCTTGGTTACGCCCATTCGCTTAGCTGCCAAGCAAGCCAGAATATTGGTTTCGGAATTACCGGTTAAAGCAACAAAAGCTTCGGTATTTTTTATTCCTTCTTCCATCAGCAACTGCATGTCACGACCGTCGCCGTTGATGACCATCACTCCATCGTCTACCAGCTCTGTCAGACGATTGCAACGGGCAATATTGCTCTCAATGATTTTGGCTTTCATGTAATCGGGCATGTATTGCACGGTACGTACGGCAATGCGGCTTCCTCCCATAATCATCACATTACGGACATCTGCTTCATTTTCTTTTCCGGAAATCTTACGAATATAAGGAATGTACTTTTTCGTCGTGGTAAAATAGACAATGTCATTCAACTTTATCACATCATCTCCACGTGGAATGATTGTTTCGTTTCCTCTCTTAATGGCTACAATGTGGAAAGGAATGTTTCTTCCTCCCAGTTCATGCAAAGGAACGTTCAGGATTTCTGCCTTTTCGCGCATTTTGGTTCCTAACAGGACCAATGCTCCTCCTGCAAATTCCCACCACTGACGAATCCAGCTCATTTTTACGGCATCCACAATGTCGCGGGCTGCCAGCATCTCCGGATAAATCAATGAATGAACTCCCAGCTTAGCAAAAAATTCCTTATGCTTGGGCAGCAGATATTCGTAGTTGTCAATACGAGCCACGGTTTTCTTGGCTCCTAAACTTGTAGCCAACATACAAGCCGTCATATTGCGGCTCTCATCAGGCATAACCCCGATAAACAAATCGGCCCCTGCTACGCCGGCTTCTTTTAATCCATTAATCGAAGTAGGCGAAAGATTGACAGTCATAAGGTCTAGGTTGTTTCCCATGGCACTCAACTTGCTCTCGTCTTCATCCATCAGGATAATATCCTGCTTTTCGCCCGACAACAGTTTGGCCAAGTGAGTTCCTACGGCACCTGCACCAGCTATAATAATTTTCATAAATTCATTATCTGTGTAATTGAACTAAATATCCCCTTTTCATCCAGACCGCAAATGGCATACAAATCATTGACTGGTCCGTGTTGCACAAAAGTATCGGGAAGTCCCAACCGCGTGACACACGGCTTATAACCATGGTCACACAAAAATTCAAGTACGGCACTTCCCATACCGCCATTGCGCACTCCGTCTTCGATGGTCAGCACCCGCGTAAATTTCTGTCCTACTTCATGCAGCAAATCTTCATCCAACGGTTTCAAGAAACGCAGGTCGTAATGTGCGATACTACATCCCAGCTTTTTTTCTGCAGAAGCAATGGCTGCTGCGGCTTTATTCCCTATCGGGCCAATCGTAATCACTGCCAAGTCATTACCATCTTTCAGCTTACGCCCCTTCCCTACTTCTACAGCCTCCAGCGGACACTCCCAATCCGTCAGTACGCCTCGTCCACGAGGATAACGAATGGCAAAAGGTCCTTTATCCGGCAACTGGGCTGTATACATCAACTTTCGCAACTCATGTTCATCGTACGGAGAAGCAATTGTCAAATTCGGTATCGGTCGCAAATAAGCCATATCAAAAGCCCCATGATGCGTAGGTCCGTCTTCACCCACCAATCCGGCGCGGTCCAGACAAAGTACCACATTCAACTTCTGAATGGCTACATCATGAATTATATTATCGTATGCACGCTGCATAAACGAAGAATACACATTACAGAAAGGCAAAAGCCCGTCTTTCGCCATTCCTCCAGAGAAAGTCACGGCATGTCCTTCCGCAATTCCTACGTCAAACACACGGTCGGGCATTTCCTTCATCATAATATTCATGGAACATCCGGAAGGCATGGCGGGAGTTATCCCCACGATTTTCTCATTCTTACGGGCTAATTCCAACAGTGTATTTCCAAATACGTCCTGAAACAACGGCGGCATACCACTTGTATCCGAGACGATACGTTCTCCCGTTTCCTTATCAAAGATACCGGGTGCATGCCACAAAGTAGCTGCTTCTTCAGCTGGTTTAAAGCCCTTTCCTTTACGAGTGTGTATGTGCAGCAGTTTAGGGCCCTTCATGTCCTTTATTTCTTTCAGAACCTTTGTCAAGGCAGTGACATCGTGTCCATCCACCGGACCGAAATAACGGATATTCAGTCCCTCAAAGATGTTCTGCTGCTGCATCAGCATGGACTTCAGGCTGTTGTTGAAACGTATCAGGCTCTTACGCCGTTCATCGTTCAGGATTCCCCAGCGATAAAGTTTTCTCGACAAGGCATTTCTCAAACGGTTATATCCCTCGGAGGTATGCAGATTCAATAAATACTGCTTCATTCCACCCACACTGCGATCGATGGCCATATTGTTATCGTTCAGGATAATCAGCAGATTATTGGGAGTAGAAGAAGCGTTGTTCAATCCTTCAAAAGCCAGACCGCCACTCATGGAACCGTCGCCAATAACGGCCACCACATGACGGTTATCTTCTCCTTTCCGCGCGGCTGCTACTGCCATACCCAATGCAGCCGAAATAGAATTCGACGCATGTCCACACGTAAAAGTATCATATTCACTTTCTGAAGGAGAAGGGAAAGGACAAATACCATTCAACTTACGATTGGTACAGAAACGGTCACGACGGCCAGTCAGAATCTTATGTCCGTATGCCTGATGTCCTACATCCCAAACGATACGGTCGTAAGGAGTCTGGTACACATAATGAAGAGCCACAGTCAGCTCTATCACCCCCAAACTGGAACCAAAATGTCCCGGATTACGAGACAATTCATCTATAATCTTATTTCTAAGCTGATTACAGACCTCTGGCAACGCTTCGACAGAAAGTTTCCGTAAATCCTCTGGGCTATCTATCTTATTCAGCAAATCGTATGAAGTCGTCTGTTCCATCCTGTTCCTCATTAACTTTAATCGCACAAAAATAGCATAAATATATATAATGTACTTACATTTGCAGTAAATTTTCTCTTGCCATGGAATTCAGAACCAAAGTTGAACTACCCGCCAAGGGCCCTAAAATTCAGCATACCGACCGGCTGATGATATGGGGTTCCTGTTTTTCCGAACATATCGGAAACTTGCTGGCCGAACATAAATTCAATTGCGATGTGAACCCTTTCGGGGTGTTATATAACCCCATGTCAATAGCGACTTCCATACACTGTTTAATTGAAAAAAGCTCTCTATCAAAAAGAAGATTTACGTGAAGAGCAAGGAGGATGGTACAGTCTGATGCACCACAGTACCTTTTCATCTCACGAAGTGGAAGATTGTCTGCTGAAAATCAATCAACGCATCGCACAAGGACATGAAAATCTGAAGCAAGCCGACTGGATTATTTTTACATGGGGGTCATCCTTCGTCTATACCTGGAAAGAAAATGGGGAAATTGTAGGAAACTGCCATAAGCTTTCTTCCCGGTTATTTGAACGTAAGATGGTCAGCGCCGATGAAATAACTGCCATATATTTACCTTTATTACAAGAGCTGAAAGCAGTACGTCCGAATCTGCAATGTCTATTTACTGTCAGCCCGATACGTCACCTCAAAGACGGTTTGCATGGCAACCAGCTCAGTAAGGCGAATTTGCTCATCGCAATTGACCAGATTTGTAGTCAAATGGATTTCTGCCACTATTTCCCTTCTTATGAAATCATGATAGATGAGCTGCGTGATTATCGTTTCTATGCTGACGATATGATGCATCCCAGTCCGCTTGCCATTCAATACATCTGGGAATGCTTCTGCAATTGCTATTTTACACCTTCTACTCTCTCATTCCTGAAAGAATGGAACAAAAATACGTCAGGGACTGGCTCACCGTCCTTTTAATCCTGAATCAGAAGCCTACCAAACCTTTTTAAGTCAAATACTGTTAAAGATAGAGGACTTAAAAGAAAAATTACCGTACTTAGATGTTCAAAAGGAAATAAAGTTATGTCAAGCACAATTGAAGAAATAACCTCCATTTTAGGAGCTCAACGCATAGGAACTACCTCCTCTACAATCGACTGGATTCTAACTGACAGCCGGTCATTGTGTTTTCCGGAAGAGACATTGTTCTTTGCCTTAAAGACAAAACGCAATGACGGACATAAATATATCCCGGATCTTTACCAGAAAGGGGTACGTAATTTCGTTGTCAACGAAATACCGGAAACGGCCTCATCATATACAGATGCTAATTTCCTGATTGTACCCAACCCGCTGAAAAGCTTACAACGTCTGGCATCCAGACACAGAGAACAATTTCAGGTGCCGGTCATTGGTATCACGGGAAGTAATGGAAAGACTGTGGTAAAAGAATGGTTATACCAGATACTAAGTCCGGACCGTACCATCACCCGTTCTCCAAGAAGCTATAATTCACAAATCGGAGTGCCTCTTTCCGTATGGCTGATGAATGAACATACGGAATTGGGTATTTTTGAAGCCGGTATTTCCGAAATGGGTGAGATGGAAGCATTACGTCCTATCATCCAACCCACCATCGGTATTCTGACCAACATCGGAGGAGCACATCAGGAAAACTTCTCTTCCGTACAAGACAAGTGTATGGAGAAACTGCAGTTGTTCAAGGACTGCGACGTGATTGTGTACAACGGTGACAACGAACTTATCACCAGCTGTGTAACCAAATCACTGTTCACAGCCCGTGAAATTGCCTGGTCAACCAAAGACTCCGAACGCCCGCTCTTCATTGAGAAAATCCTGAAAGACGATACGGGAACCACCATCAAATACCGCTACTTAGGATTCTTCAAGGAATACCGTATCCCATTCATTGACGATGCGTCCATTGAAAACTCACTCAACTGTCTGGCCGTAGCACTTTACCTTATGGTACCCCCTGAAACGATTGCCGAACGCATGCTTCATCTGGAACCCATAGCCATGCGACTGGAGGTAAAAGAGGGTAAGAACGGTTGTACATTAATTAATGACAGTTATAATTCAGACTTTGCCTCGCTCGACATCGCACTCGATTTTATGATGAGACGCTCGGAAGACAAAAACCGGAAGCGTACACTCATCCTGTCGGACATGCTGGAAAGTGGACAAACAAGCAAACTATTATACAGACAAGTAGCCGACCTGGTACATAGCCGGAAAGTAGACCATATTATCGGAGTCGGTGAAGAAATTTCTGCTGCAGCCAATCGGTTTGAAATACAGAAAGACTTTTTTGCCAATACTTCCGAACTTTTAAATTCCGGTTTGCTGAACCAGTTGCATAACGAAGATATTCTGATAAAAGGGGCACGTGTATTCCACTTCGATGACATTACGGATGCGTTGGAATTGAAGGTACACGAAACCATCTTGGAAATCAACCTGAATGCACTGGTAGACAACCTGAACTACTACCGTAACAAACTGAAACCGGAGACTAAAATCGTTTGTATGGTAAAAGCCTCAGCTTATGGGGCCGGCTCATTTGAAATTGCCAAGACACTGGAAGACCAGCGAGTAGATTATTTGGCAGTAGCTGTGGCCGATGAAGGAGCAGACTTGCGTAAAGCAGGTATCAACAGTTCCATCATCATCATGAACCCGGAAATCACGGCTTTCAAAACAATGTTTGATTATCGCCTGGAACCGGAAGTATACAGTTTCCACCTACTGGAAGAACTTATCAAAGCCGCGGAACGTGAAGGAGTCAGCAATTTCCCGATTCATATCAAGATTGATACAGGTATGCACCGGTTAGGATTTGCTCCAAGCGAAATCCCGCAACTCGTACAGCGCCTGCAGAAACAAAGTGCAGTCATCCCTCGTTCCGTATTCTCTCACCTAGTAGGCAGTGATGCAGAACGCTTTGATGCCTTCACACGCCATCAGATAGAAACATTCGAAGCAGCTTCGACCACGCTTCAGGAAGGTTTCAAGCACAAAATTATTCGCCATATCTGTAACACAGCAGGTATTGAGCGTTATCCGGGTGCACAGTTCGACATGGTCCGTCTGGGAATCGGATTATATGGAGTAGATCCGTTTACCAACAAGATGTTGCACAATGTCACTACCCTGAAAACAACCATCCTGCAAATCCACGAGGTACCAGCAGATGAAACTGTAGGCTACAGCCGTAAAGGTGTACTGACACGGGATTCACGCATTGCGGCCATCCCCATCGGATATGCCGACGGATTAAATCGCCATCTGGGTAACGGACATGCTTACTGTCAGGTGAACGGACAGAAAGCCCCCTACGTAGGAAATATCTGTATGGATGTATGCATGATTGATGTGACGGATATTGATTGTAAGGAAGGTGACAAAGCCATTATCTTCGGCGATGACCTCCCGGTAACAGTACTCTCCGATATACTGGAAACGATTCCGTATGAAATCCTGACCAGTGTATCAAACCGTGTAAAGAGAGTCTACTACCAAGATTAATCTTTTATCTCATTCGTAACAATACGGCCCTCGACGTAAGATGGTTAATTTCTTCGTCGAGGGCCGTATTTTATTCTTAAAAAACGACTCATCAAATAGAACAAAAGAATGTGACCAAGAACGGTACACTGAAATCCGTCACAAAACCATGAAATATGGAAACTACCACAAATTGCTGCCCTGAGCAACGGGTAATGATAGGCAACGTAGTATCCATAGTAGTAGCTCCTCCAGCCGATATAGGAGCCAGATTACCGAACCAGCGCACCAGCAGAGGAGCGCAAAGCAAAGTAATAATTTCACGCATAATGTTGGATAGCAAAGCAATGGTACCCAGTTCCGGTCCCTTATACTGCGTAATAAAAATACTGGAAAGGGAATAATATCCGAACCCAGCTCCCACAGCCATACAATCAGGAGCACTACGATACGGAAGAATCAAGCTTACCAAAGCTGCAGCAGAAACAGTCCCCAATATAGTAGCTACCGGAAGAAATATCAAGCGTGGATTCAGCGAACGAAAATTCTTCAAGGTCTGCGGGTCATGCCCCACACTCAATCCTACACTGAACATCAGGGCACACAAGGCATAAAAACTGATATTGCTTTTACTTATATCAAAAGGAATCAGATGAAAAAAGCCACACAATGTGCCCAAAATAAAAAAGCCGATAATAATCAAACTTCCTTTCATGCCTTTTCTCCTTTCTTTTTATACAGCAAATACCATAATCCCCAAGCCAGAATACAGCTGCCCAGCACACAAGCTAATGTAATCACAAAAGCCTCCACTCCCAAAGTGGCAAGCCCCTCTACAATCCGGCGATTACCTCCGACTTCTATTCCCAGCAGAAACAACAATGCCCAAATTAACAAGGTAATGACTTTACCAATCCACGAAAACCCCTGACGGCGAAGGAGAAAGCCTATCAACATCCCCCCCAGCATAACTCCAATGACTGTAAACATGTGTTCTTATCCAAATTTTGCGGCAAAAATAGTGAAATATTCCAAATAAAAAAGGACTACTGCTCACGCGGTAATCCTTTTTTATTTAGTTAGTAATTTAATTTTGAGAGAATTGAACTTCACAGCCTCGTTGTTGTTTTAGTTTTAATAAGCACTAACTATTTATATAAAAGCAAATGAAAATGTTCTATCTGTTACTGTTTTCTTCCAGTCTGGGTTTGGAAGATGTTTCCCGAATCAGCGTCTTCACCGAATCACCTTCGTAGGCAACTTGCGGAGTCTCCTGTCGGTTCTCAAACTGATCATGCACATATACAATACCCGAAGTACCACCCTCTTCTGTCGCATGTTTCACGACTCCTCCTAATGTAAAAAGCAGCAACATCATAGCCGCAGCCTTAAACAAAGGCATAAAACGTGAATAAAGCGTCAGCTTTCTGGCTTTTACTACCGGACGTTCAATTTCCGCAAGCACACGCTTGTCAAAATCATCACCCAATTTCATCCCGGCAGCTTCTTCCTGGTAAGTAAACAAAGAACGGTAGCGGCGCAAATGGGCGGGAAGCTCTTTCTGCTGAAAGAAAATCCGAAGAATCTGCTCTTCCTCTACCGAGGTTCACAGTTCCAATAGCGTTCCAGAAGTTGTTCAATGTACTTATAGTCCATAATCGTTAATCTCACTGTATTTTAATTTGATGCGTTGTCGGGCCCTGAAAAGATTTACTTTCACTTGCTCTTCCGTAATCCCCAACACATCAGCAATTTCTTTATAACTCTTACCTTCAATATCCCTAGCTGAACAATGGTTCGTTGCTTTTCCGGGAGTTCATTCACCAGCCTGTGTACCAACTGAAACTGTTCGTTCCGTTCAAACTGGCTCTCGGGAGTCTGTGCATCCGGCATTTCCTGCGTTTCCGGTGTCAAGGTCAGATTCTGGGCCTCTTTTTTCTGACTTCGGTCAATAGCTAAATTCCGAACTACTGTCAGACAATAGGCTTCTATGGATTCCAACTCTCCCCACTCGTCACGCTTGTTCCACACCTTAATCAGTGCATCCTGAACAATATCTTCCGCCTCTGCCCGGTCGAACGTAATGCGCAAGGCCAACCTGAAAAGCTTATCTTTCAGCGGCAGAATATTGTCACGAAAACTGATCTCTTGCATGGCTCTCTATACTAATGACGGGTGAGTTTCATAAAAGTTACACCCACCCGCCAATTTTTTTGAATTATTTTCTGATAATTGTTCCGGAATCTTTGCAAATTGCTGATGCTAAGGTTATTACGACCTGCGACACACCGGCATCCAAGGCTGAAAAAGAATTTTCCAGTTTAGGAATCATACCACCTTGCACGATTCCTTCCTCCACATATTGCTTGAACAAATCTGGGGTCAGCACCGGAATTACGCTGTCATCATCATTCTCATCGCGTAGCACCCCTTTCTTTTCAAAGCAGTACACCAGTGTCACATCAAAATACTCCGCCAAAGCTTTTGCGGTTTCTCCGGCAATGGTATCGGCATTCGTATTCAACAGGTTTCCATTCCCGTCATGCGTCAATGGTGCCATCACAGGTACAATCTGACGATGAATCAGGTCAGCCAGGGCCTTTCCGTCTACTTTCTCAACATCTCCTACGTAGCCGTAATCAATGTCTTTCACCGGACGTTTCACAGAACGGATTACATTCATATCCGTTCCTGTCAGACCTATGGCATTCACCCCTTTTGCCTGCAAGCCGGCCACAATATTCTTGTTGACAAGTCCGCCGTAAACCATTGTCACCACCTTCAAAGTTTCTGCATCGGTAATACGACGTCCGTTCACCATCTGGCTTTCAATTCCCAACTGTGAAGCAATACGAGTGGCAGAGCGGCCTCCTCCATGCACCAGCACCTTATAGCCAGACAGAGATGAGAAATCATCGAGCAACTGATTCAATGTATCAGGCTCCTCTACGATTTTTCCTCCTACTTTTATAACTGTCAGTTTTTCTTTCATAATGCTACTTTCTTAAATTACTCCAGATAAGTATATCCATACAATCCGGAACGATAATTTGCCAGGAATTCCTTTCCTTCCTCCAGCGAGATACGGCCTTCTTTCACAGACTTTGTCACCCAGGTTTCCAAGGTACGTACCAGCTTCTTCGGGTTATACTGCACGTAGTCGAGTACTTCGGCCACAGTTTCTCCATCAATCACCTGGTCAATGCTGTAACCTTTCTCATCCACACTGACATGTACGGCATTGGTATCGCCGAACAAGTTGTGCATATCTCCCAGAATTTCCTGGTAAGCCCCCACCAAGAACACACCGATATAATACGATTCCTTTGCCTTGATGGTATGTACAGGCAAGTCGTGTGCCACATTACGGCTGGTCACGAAGTTGGCAATTTTTCCATCCGAGTCGCAAGTAATATCCTGCAAAGTAGCCGTGCGGTCAGGACGTTCATCCAGACGTTGAATCGGCATGATGGGGAAAATCTGGTCAATCGCCCAGGAATCCGGCAACGACTGGAACAGAGAGAAGTTACAGAAATATTTGTCAGCCAACAGCTTGTCCAAATTACGGAACTCATCCGGTGCATGCTTCAAACCCGATGCAATCTGGTTAATCTCACGTGTAACCGACCAGTACATACGTTCAATCTGTGCACGTGTCTTCAAATCGACAATACCGTGGCTGAACAAGTCCAACGATTCTTCACGAATCTGCTGGGCATCATGCCATGCCTCCAACATACGGCTCTGATTCAGGTTATCCCAAATCTGATAAAGTTCCTGCACGAGTTCATGATCGTCTGCACTCACCTCAAAGTCTTCGTCCATAGAAGGCAGTGAAGCTGTTTCCAGCACCTCAAAGATCAATACCGAATGATGGGCAGTCAATGAACGGCCACTTTCTGTAATAATGTTCGGATGCGGAATATTGTTTTTGTTGCTGGCATCCACCATGATGGAAATAGAGTCTTCACATATTCCTGGATGGAATAGTTCACGCTACTTTCACTGTTAGCAGAGCGGGTACCGTCATAATCCACTCCCAGTCCTCCGCCTATATCTACGAATTCTACCGGGAAGCCCAGTTGATGCAACTGCACATAGAACTGAGAAGCCTCGCGCAATGCTGTCTTGATGCGACGTATCTTAGTCACCTGACTACCTATGTGGAAATGAATCAGCTTCAGGCAATCTTGCATTTCTTTCTTTTCCAGGAAATCAAGTGCCTCGAGCAACTCACTGGAAGTCAATCCGAACTTGCTGGCATCACCTCCGCTTTCTTCCCACTTTCCGCTACCGGAAGAAGCTAATTTAATACGGATACCAATATTCGGACGTACATTCAGCTGCTTAGCCATCTTGGCAATCAGTCGAAGCTCGTTCAACTTTTCTACCACCAGGAAAATACGTTTACCCATTTTCTGCGCCAGCAAAGCCAGTTCAATGTAGCTTCATCCTTATAGCCGTTGCAGATAATCAGTGAATCTGAATCCGTATTAATGGCAATTACAGCATGAAGTTCCGGTTTTGAACCGGCCTCCAGTCCTAAATTAAATTTCTTTCCATGACTGATAATTTCCTCCACTACCGGTCTCATCTGATTTACCTTAATCGGGTAAATAATGAAGTTTTGAGCCTGATAGCCATATTCTTCAGAAGCCTGTGTAAAGCAATTGGAGATTTTCTCAATCCGGTTGTCCCAAAATATCCGGAAAACGTACCAGCATAGGAGCGGTTACGTCCCTCAACTGCAACTCGTCCACCAGTTCCTTCAAATCGACGGCTACTCCGTCTTTTCGTGGAGTTACTACCACATGACCTTTGTCATTGATACTAAAGTATGAAACGCCCCACCCCGTGATGTTGTAGAGCTCTTCAGAGTCTTCAATACGCCATTTTCTCATTTCACTACATAAAGTCTAGATTTATACTTCTTTAATTTATCAATTCATTCAAGCGGCTTACCGCTCTGTCAATCTGTGCATAACTTTCAAGTTCTTCTGCGTTGAAACGCCATTTGGCCTTAGAATAATAAGGAAGTCTTTTTTCCAACGCCGAAGTAATGACCTGCATCAGCTCTTCGTCCGTTTTATTCGCCAACAGCGGACGTTTGGCCTTTGCTATCTTTAAACGACGGAACAGTACTTCCGGACATACATCCAGAAATACTGTTTCGCCTGTATGATTCATATAGTCCATGTTATCGAAAAAGCAAGGAGTGCCTCCTCCGCATGCAATCAATACATTCTCAAATTCTCCCGCCTCGTGCAGCATCTTCTGCTCCAGCAAGCGGAAACCTTCTTCTCCCCTTTCCGCAAACAAGTCGGAAATGGATTTATGCATGCGTTCCTCGATGTACCAGTCGAGGTCGACAAACTGTAGTCCGGTAGCCGCACTGTAAGCCTTGCCCAGTGTGGTTTTTCCCGAACCCATATAGCCAATCAGGAAAACTCTTTTCATTTCTTTGTCTTCGCCTTTGCTCCTTTCGCCTTGCGCATCTCGGCTTTCTGTGCCTGCAGTTCTATTACCTTGAAGCAAGCATCCAGGTTCAGGTCTGCCGGATTCACGTTTTCAGGAATCTTATAATTTTTCTTCTGGTAAGCAATGTAAGGTCCGTAACGACCATTCAAAATCTGCATATCCGGATTTTCGGGGAACTGCTTGATGATTTTCTGTGCCTCTTTTTCTTTCTTCTCAGACAACATCCGTACGGCTTCTTCAAAAGTCACAGCCATCGGATCCATCTCCTTCGGAATAGACACATATTCATTGCCGTGGCGCACATACGGGCCAAAACGTCCGACTCCTACCAAAACGGTTGTTCCGTCAAGTTCGCCCAATACACGCGGTAGTTTAAACAAATCAAGCGCTTCTTCCAGTGTAATTGTTTCCAAGGAGTGTTCCTTGTTCAGCTGGGCAAATCTTGGTTTTTCTTCATCGTCTGAAGAACCAATCTGTACCACAGGTCCAAAACGTCCGATTTTCACCGAAACAGGTTTACCGCTCTTCGGGTCAGTACCTAACATACGTTCACCCACTTTATGCTCTGTCTTCGTCGCCAGTGTCGTTTCCACCAGCGGATGGAAGTTCTCATAGAACACCTCCATCAAATCGGTCCATTTCTTTTCCCCTTCGGCCACTTCGTCGAATTCCTTTTCCACACTGGCCGTAAAGTTATAGTCCATAATTTTCGGGAAATACTGCATCAGGAAGTCATTGACTACACAACCTACATCGGTAGGAATCAATTTGGATTTCTCACTTCCACTCATTTCCGTCTGCACCGTTTCCTTAATTTCTTTTCCCGTCAGTTTCAGCAATGAGTATTCACGCTTCACTCCTTCCTTGTTTCCCTTTTCTACATATCCTCTTTGCTGGATTGTGGAAATAGTAGGAGCGTATGTAGACGGACGACCGATACCTAATTCTTCCAGCTTACGCACCAGGCTTGCTTCTGTATAACGTGCCGGAGCCTGACTGAAACGTTGCACTGCAGCAATTTCTTCCCGCTGCAGAACCTCTCCTACCTCCATTTTAGGAAGTCCGGTAGCATCTTCCTGTTCTACTTCTTCATCAAATGATTCTTTGTAGACTTTCAGGAAACCATCGAATGTGACCACTTCACCTACAGCCTGAAATTCATCCTCACAGCCACTCACCGAAATGGTAGCTGTCGTCTTCTCCAGCTCTGCATCAGCCATCTGTGAAGCTAGCGTACGTTTCCATATCAGTTCATACAGACGTACTTCCTGTGAACTCCCTTCGATGGATTCATTTGACATGTACGTCGGACGAATGGCCTCGTGTGCTTCCTGAGCCCCTTTTGTCTTTGTAGCATACTGACGTGTATGTACATAACGTTCTCCCATCAAAGAAAGAATGGCATCCCGGCTTGAAGACAAGGCCAGTTCAGAAAGGTTTACCGAGTCGGTACGCATGTAGGTAATCAATCCGCTTTCATACAGACGCTGTGCAAGCATCATCGTCTGTGCCACGGTAAAACCAAGCTTACGGGCTGCTTCCTGCTGAAGTGTAGAAGTAGTAAAAGGAGGTGCCGGTGATTTTTTAACCGGTCGTGTAGTAATATCTTTGATTTCGAAGGTAGCATCCTTGCATTTTTCAAGAAAACGCTGTGCTTCTTCTTTGGTTTTGAACCGTCTGCCAAGAGTTGCACGAATCACAGCCCCTTCCGCATCCTTAAAGGTAGCCACTACCTTATAAGAAGCTTCGCAGGTAAAGGCATTGATTTCGCGCTCACGCTCTACAATCAGGCGTACAGCCACTGACTGTACTCGTCCGGCTGAAAGAGCCGGCTTGATTTTACGCCAGAGCACCGGTGAAAGTTCAAATCCCACAATGCGGTCGAGTACACGACGAGCCTGCTGGGCGTTGACCAAATCAATGTTGATATGACGCGGATGCTCTATAGCCTTCAATATAGCCGTCTTCGTAATTTCGTGGAATACAATCCTTCGTGTTTTTTCCGGGTCCAGTTTTAATACCTCAAACAGGTGCCAGGAAATGGCTTCTCCTTCGCGGTCCTCATCGGATGCGAGCCATACCATGTCGGCCTTGGCAGCTTCTTCCTTCAACTCTGCCACCAGTTTTTTCTTATCTTCCGGTATTTCGTAAATCGGCTTGAAATGCGACTTTATATCAATACTGAACGCTTTTTGCTTCAAGTCACGGATATGACCATAACTTGACAATACTTTATAACCCTCCCCCAAAAACTTTTCAATAGTCTTAGCTTTTGCCGGAGACTCCACTATGACCAGGTTATTTTGCATGATATTCTGTATTCCGTTTTTTATATAATTCCGTGACAAATGTAGAAAAAAAATTATAACATACACGATAAACAAACTGAAAATAACTTACTTTGCAAAGGAATATACATTATAACTACCTTAATTATGAACAACAAAAGTATCAACAGCAACAAACAATTCATGATAGGAAACGGGATACTCGCTTTCGGGGTATTCTTCATAGTATGCCTTTTTTTATATTTAGGTTTTCGTAATCAGTCTAAAAGCAACGACAAGGAAAAAACATTCGCCGGAATTTACACGGTAGAAATTGCCGATTCTTTCACTGGAGACAGTCTTTCTGTATATATTAATGACAGTCTGCTATTTAACTCAAACATCGGGGATGCAGCTGTTAAATTTCAAGTGAAACGCTTTGCAGAAGAAAGTACGCTGATGGTGGTAGATAATCACACCGATGAAATCACTCCTTTCAACCTGAATCCGGAAGGTAGCCAGATTGCAGTGGAAAAGAAAAACGGTAAAATCTTTATTCAGGAAACGGCAAACGACTAAAGAAAAAACGACACACGTTACTCCATTTACAAGTAAACTTTTTGTTATTTTCTACGTTTCTCGAAGCGAATCCCTATGTTTTCCTTATCGGAAACGTAAGGCTCCGCTTCGGGAAACGTATGTTTCAAGGCAGAGAAACATAAAAATTATCCTGACCTCAGAAAAAATCTCCTTTGGCGTTTTTCTTTTATTTTTTCACATTTCAACTTTCTTTTTTATTCCTTACAAAAATTCCTCCCTCTTCAAATTGAAACAAATCAAACAAGGTTTCTTAGAGAAAGTCCGCCCGTGTGCGTAAACGAAAAAATGTTATTAAATCAGCAAAGTTTAGAAAATAACGGATTTGCAATTGGAAATTAGAATAAAAGACTGTAATTTTGGGTCGAAATCATTTATTTTTAACCTAAATCCACATTTTTAAAGGACAAAAGAAAAGACATGGAACAAGTATTTAGCTATATCATCGGGCTCGGGGCAGCCGTGATGATGCCTATTCTGTTTACCATTCTGGGAGTATGTATTGGAATTAATTTCGGCAAGGCGCTGAAAAGCGGTTTGCTGGTCGGAGTCGGATTCGTCGGACTTTCTGTTGTAACAGCTCTTTTGACCAGCAGTTTGGGGGAACCGTTGAAAAAGGTAACGGAAATCTACGGACTGGAACTGGGTATCTTTGACATGGGGTGGCCTGCTGCAGCCTCTGTAGCCTACAACACTTCTGTAGGTGCATTCATCATTCCTGTATGTTTGGGAGTGAACATCATCATGCTATTAACGAAGACAACTAAAACTGTCAATATCGACTTGTGGAACTACTGGCATTTTGCCTTCATCGGCGCAGTAGTTTATTTCGCCACTGAAAATATCTGGTGGGGATTCTTCTCAGCAATTATCTGCTACATCATTACCCTGATTATGGCTGATTTGACCTGCAAACAGTTCCAGTCATATTACGATAAAATGGACGGTATCTCTATTCCGCAGCCTTTCTGCCAGGGATTCGTTCCCTTCGCTCTTGTCATCAACAAAGCATTGGATATGATTCCGGGATTTGACAAGCTGAACATCGATGCAGAGGGCATGAAAAGAAAATTCGGTATCATGGGAGAACCGCTATCCTCGGAGTAGTAGTAGGTTGTGGTATCGGTGCTCTGGCCTGCAAAAACAGCCAAGAGCTGGTTGACGGTATTCCGGCGATCCTGGGACTGGGTATCAAGATGGGAGCTGTAATGGAACTTATCCCGCGTATCACTTCTTTATTTATCGAGGTTTGCGTCCGATTTCTGATGCAACTCGCGAACTGATTGCCCGCAAGTTTAAAAACAGTGCAAGCCTCAACATTGGTATGAGTCCGGCACTGGTAATCGGTCACCCGACTACACTGGTAGTTTCTTTGCTACTTATTCCCGTAGCTCTGTTCCTGTCAGTAGTATTACCCAACAACCAGTTCTTGCCATTGGCTTCACTGGCTGGTATGTTCTACTTGTTCCCAGCCGTATTGCCTATCACAAAAGGTAATGTGCTGAAAACATTCCTGATTGGTCTTGTATCGCTGATTGTAGGTCTGTATTTTGTAACCGACCTGGCTCCATTCTTTACACAAGCTGCTCAGGACGTATTTGTCAGAACAAACGACCCGGCTGTACAGATTCCGCAAGGATTCCAGGGAGGTGCACTCGACTTCGCTTCCAGCATCTTCTCTTGGCTGATATTCCACGCAGTATACAACTTCAAGATTGTAGGTTCAAGCATACTGGTTATCGTGGCACTGGCAATGGCTATCTACAACCGTCGCCGCATTATCAAAGAAGCAAAACACATTGAAGAATAAAAACCAATAAATAAACAAACGCTTATGAAAAAATTAGCTATGGCTATGGTGCTGGGCGTAGCAGCTCTTTCCGCTAATGCTCAGGTTAACTACCGGATGCAGACTGCCTGCAATCCGCAAGACGTAAAAAACATACGACACACAGAGACTGCGCAGCAGCTTCATGATGGAGAAAGTGCTGGTAGCCGATGAAATCAACGTAACTTACTCTATGTACGACCGTTTCATCTTCGGTGGTGCCATGCCAGTAAACAAAGAGCTGTCACTGGATACTATCGACCCGCTGAAAGCTCCTTATTTCTTGTTCAACCGTGAGCTGGGTGTCATCAACATCGGTGGCGACGGTATCGTAACTGTAGATGGCAAGGAATATGAGTTGAAATTCAAAGAAGCCCTCTACGTAGGACGTGGCAACCAGAAAGTAACTTTCAAAAGCAAGGATGCCAGCAAACCGGCTAAGTTCTACATCAACTCTGCCATTGCACACAAGGAATACAAGACTCAGTGGATTACCATCGATGGACGCAAGGGTTCTTTGAAAGCTAACTCAATGGCTGCCGGAAAGATGGAAGAAAGTAACGACCGTGTCATCAACCAGCTGATTGTAAAGAACGTACTGCAGGAAGGTCCTTGCCAGTTGCAGATGGGTCTGACAGAGTTGAAGCCAGGAAGCGTATGGAACACCATGCCTGCTCACACTCACAGCCGTCGTATCGAAGCTTATTTCTATTTCAACGTTCCTGAAGGCAACATGATTTGCCACCTGATGGGAGAACCACAGGAAGAACGCCTGGTATGGCTTGCCAACGAACAGGCTATCATGTCACCGGAATGGTCTATCCACGCTGCAGCCGGAACTAGCAACTACATGTTCATCTGGGGTATGGCAGGTGAAAACCTGGACTACGGAGATATGGACAAGATTAAATACACTGAAATGAAATAACATACATACCTCCTACCTAGAGGTATCCTAATACACAAATTCCACAGACTTACACAGAACTCTTAAATTAAGAATCTGCCAAGTATGTGGAATTTGTCATTTCATTGTGGTTGTAAAAACACACCTGACCAATTAATGCAGGTTTTTTGCCAATATTTACAGGCTTTTCGCTTGTAAGAAAATTATCTTTGTGCCAAAACAAACTAATCTAATATCATATATGAGTACAACCAAAACATCAAGCGAAACAATGAGCAATTACCGATGGATTATTTGCTCCATGCTCTTTTTCGCTACAGCGGTCAATTACCTGGACCGCCAAGTACTGTCACTGACGTGGAAAGATTTTATCGCACCAGAATTCCACTGGACAGATACGCACTACGGAACTATTACTGCCATTTTCTCAATTATTTATGCGATTGCCAACCTTTTTGCCGGACGCTTTGTGGACTGGCTGGGAAGCAAGAAAGGGTATCTCTGGGCTATTGCCATCTGGTCGCTAGGTGCCTGCTTACACGCACTTTGCGG
>ENA-OPYS01000026-OPYS01000026.1-human-gut-metagenome-genome-assembly--contig:-NODE-26-length-22275-cov-1.234197_pt1 | contig 22275 bp, 26 predicted proteins | sample MGYA00242635_ERZ504478 | MGnify/ENA primary metagenome ERZ504478 (study PRJEB26092, sample SAMD00036246) | human gut metagenome | host: Homo sapiens | study: EMG produced TPA metagenomics assembly of... | reverse complement strand
CTTTTCCACCAGGTCGAGTACTCCCGTATTTGATTACGCCGCTACGACGAATTCCTTCAATCTGTTCCGGAGTCTTAATCAACTGGCGAGTCGGAACCAAATGCCCTTTATCCTGATAAAACAGCACTTTCTTGTCCAATTCCGTCAGTTCCGCCCCTTTGGGCACCCTCCAGTTTATCTTATGTCTCTTCATAATCGTCTTTTTTACTTATGTGCAAAGGTATAAGAAAAAAAATGGAATAGCGTACGGGAAGCGATATAAAAAAACGCTGGCAATTTGCAGGCACATTGTCACATTTCTGTAATATTATCATTAAAACAATTAAGAGAAAAGAAAAACACGCCATTCCAATATTATTTTGTTAGCATAAGATTTGTTACAACAACAAATTTTTATATCTTCGCTCAGCTACTACATTACAATAACTACATTATTTTTTGGAATTATGATGAACAAAAATCAGATCGGAACAAATGCGGGTATCGTGTGGAAACTCCTTTCCGACAATGCCCACTGGGAGTACGACAAGCTTAAACACGCATCCGGCCTGTCAGACAGAGACCTGAATGCGGCTATCGGATGGCTGGCCCGTGAAGACAAAATAGATTTTGACATTGACGAGCAGCACGACCGCTTGTTTTTACATGTCAATGTCTATATCGGCTAACACAAAATACCATCAGAGAAAAGGCTCTGGTGGTATTTTGGTTTTATGTCAGACAATCCGGTTCACCGTCACATCGGGAAACTCATGAAGCATCATCAAGAGCAATCCTTCCTCATTCACTCTTTTTGCCCTGATTACCATTGTGATGCGATAGGCTTCATGGTTGTTCTCATACACCTTGTTCATCTCGTAGGAGGTAATCTGAAAATTCTCGGAACTGAACTTGCCGGAAAGGGCTTTCAAGGCCTCGGAATTCTCTGCCGTAAGCTCGATAATCATACTTCGCATTCCTATACTTTTAAAACAGTAGCTGAGAACCTCCAATCCTGCTAATACCAGGAAAGTAGCCAGAATACCTATCATATACATGCCCGACCCTACCGCGAGTCCGATTCCGGCCGTAGTCCACACACCGGCTGCCGTAGTCAGCCCTCGCACCACCTGCTTCTGCAACAGGATAATGGTACCCGCCCCAATAAAACCGATACCACTGACCACCTGGGCAGCCAGACGGCTCGGATCCAGGCGCACCAAATCCTTCTCCAGCACATCCATAAAGCCGTATTGCGACACAATCATCAGCAACGCACTGCCCAGTGCCACCAGGAAATGCGTGCGATAACCCGCCTCCTTTGCCCGGTATTCCCGCTCAAGCCCGATAAGCACCCCCATCAGACCGGCCACAAACAACCTTAAAGAAAAATCTACGTAAATATTCATATACTTCCAGCTAAAAGTTCTTTCCGAAAGATACGAAAAAACATCTGAAAACCCAAGCACACGGACAAGAATACGTATTTGTTTATTCTATGTTTTCCAAAGCGGAGACATACGTTTTCCAACGCAGAAACATACGTTTCCCGTCCGGAAAACATACAGTTTCGCTCTGAGAAACATAGAATACGGACAAACAGTTTCCTCACATCCCCCTGACATTTTCTCTATTACAGAATGTCCAAGTGGTTTCAGGTCAAATTCTTCCGTTTCTTTTCACCACACCTTTTCTTTTCTTACATTTCCGTAGTTTCGTTTTTTTCCGTAATTTTACGCTCGATTTTACAGCATAACTTTATGAAATATAAATTATTAGTATTAGACCTCGACGGAACGCTTACCAACAAGCAGAAAAAGATTACCCCTCACACCAAAGAAACACTGCTCAAAATTCAGGAGCTAGGAGTGAAAATTGTACTGGCCTCGGGAAGACCCACGTACGGCATTGCCCGCTGGCCGAGCAACTGGAATTGCAAAAATATGAAGGCTACATTCTGGCTTACAACGGCGGAGAAATCATCGACTGGAAAACGAAGGAGCTGATGTACAAGAACCTGCTCGACCACGATGTGCTTCCCTACCTTTACGAATGCGCCAAGAAGAACGACTTTGCCATTGTGACTTACGACGGGGAATACGTACTGACCGAGAAACCGGACGATGAGTATGTGCTCAAAGAGGCGTTGCTCAATGTCATGAAAATAAAGAAGGTAGACAATTTCCTGGATGCCGTGAAACATCCGATTGCCAAATGCCTGATTGTGGGCGAACCGACCCGACTGGCCGAGCTGGAGAAAGAGATGTACGAGCACCTGAAAGACCGCATGGGTGTTTTCCGCTCAGAGCCTTATTTCCTGGAGCTGGTCCCTAAGGGCATCGACAAGGCCCAGTCGCTGGCCGTTCTCCTTAAGGAAATCGGACTTACCCGTGAGGAAATGTTTGCCATCGGCGACGGATTCAACGACCTGTCCATGATTCAATACGCCGGACTGGGTATCGCTATGGCTAATGCACAGGAGGTAGTAAAAGAAAACGCCGACTTCATCACTTTGTCCAATGAAGAAGACGGCGTGGCCTACGCGGCTGAAAAATTTATTCTGTCTTAGGCTTCCGGTCGAAGAACGGATTTTTGGATGATGCACTCACGGGTATGGCGTACACCTGGGTGCATCCATCCAGCCAGTCAAGTTGCTGGGCCGCCAGACCGGCCGAGAACATCACACGCGTATCTACCGATGGTCGGCCGCTACTGAACAAGCCGAACCGATGGCAATTCCTACATCTACACTATTGATGGCACAGGGCACTCCCTTTTTGCGGTCTCCGCAATGCTCATATCCGCAATGTCCACAATCCAGCCCCTGCGGAAGCGAGCGCGTACCTATCAGCACCACACACTCTGCCTGGAGAATGTTATCCGCATCGCGCAGGAAAAACTTAAAACCATTGTCTTCATACATCTGCTTCATCGTATCAGAAAGGATACGGATGTTGCTTTCCGTCACCATGGCCACTTCAATAATGTCTACCCCCTTTCCTTTGGGAGCTGTACGTGCCGCCGTCATCATTTGTTGCGCCACCTGCAACACTTGTTCATGGCGGCTGTCTCTTTCATTCAGTATCATATTCCATTAAAGTTAAAAACATATATGCAAAAAGGGTTATATCCGAGCTTTTGCCATAAGGCATCAGATGCTCTAAATATAACCCTTTCTCGATAAATCCGCTACGGATTTATTTCTTTTTTCCTTTTTTCAGGTCATTTTCATGAATGGCCTCTTCTACTTGATAAGCCGGAGCATGTTTTTTATGCATACCCTTCGGTTTTTTATTACCGGCAGCTCCCATAGTAAATACCTCCTTTCAATTCCTTAAAAAGGTCAATGTAAAAATGTGATTATTTAAGTATATCCAATTGTTTGAAACACTTAATCAATTTTTCAATAGCGAAGTCCAACCTGTTCTTTGGTGTGAGTAGCATCAATGCAAAAACGCACCAGTGTATCCTGAGGAGCACAAGCTGGAGGAATTACCGGATTGATAAACACTCCTTCGTCGAAGGCCAGCTTGGTTACTTCGAAAGTCTTGTCCGTGTCGCGTACGTACAGAGGGATAATCGGACTTTCTGTTTCACCGATTTCAAAGCCTGACTCACGGAAACGTTTCAGAGAGTAGTTGGTGATTTCCCACAAACGCTCCTGACGTTCCGGTTCTGTCTTGAAAATATGGATGGCTTCTCTTGCTGCAGCCGTAGCAGCTGGTGTATTACTTGCCTGGAATATATAAGAGCGGGCATTGTGGCGCAACCAGTTGATTACGTCCTTGTCACCTGCCACGAAACCACCGATAGAAGCGAGTGATTTACTGAATGTACCCATAATCAGGTCGATGTCTTCCGTTACGCCGAAATGGTCGCACACGCCTCGTCCCTGTCTTCCGAATACACCCAGACCATGTGCTTCGTCCACGTAGATGCTGGCATTGTATTTCTTCTTCAGGCGAACGATTTCCGGCAAGTTAGCCAAATCACCTTCCATAGAGAACACGCTATCCACCACAATCAGTTTGATGGCATCCGGTTCACACTTCTGGAGCTCTTTTTCCAGGGCATCCATGTCGTTGTGTTTATACTTCAGCTGGGTAGCAAAAGAAAGACGACGTCCGTCCACGATAGAAGCATGGTCACGGTCATCACAAATGATGTAATCGCCACGTCCGGCCAACTGAGGAATCACACCTTCATTAACCGTAAATCCGGTAGAGAAACACAATGCTTCATCTTTACCGACGAACTCTGCAAGTTCTTTTTCAAGTTCTACATGAATATCCAGCGTTCCATTCAACAGACGAGAACCCGCGCATCCTGTACCATATTTGCGAGTAGCAGCAATAGCCGCGTCGATGATTCTCTGATCATGAGTCAGACCCATATAGGAATTTGAACCGAACATCAATACTTTCTTTCCGTCCATCATTACCTCTGTATCCTGGGCACTGTCTATTTCACGAAAGTACGGATAGACACCTCTTTCCATGTACATCTGAGGTACTCTGAATTTACTTAATTTTTCTTGTAATAATCCCATATTCTAATATCTGGTAAGCATCCCAGCTTACATTAAACTTCATTACTTTTGCAACCGTTTCGTTACAACATTTTCATTAAGAACGTGCAAAGATACAAAAAACTCAAAATTCCGATACGAATCCCTGAAAAAAAATAACAAGAGTATCAATTATAGGGCAATTTGCCCTAAACTATGAAAGATAATATTATTTTTGTACTCCCAAATTTTAAGGAAACAGGTTTATGGAGACAAAAAAGCGAATCACCTTTGTGGTAAACCCCATATCCGGTACTCACGGAAAGGAATTCATCCTACGACTTATTGAAAAAGAACTGAATCATTCTATATATGATTATTCTATCCGGAAAACGGAATATGCAGGTCACGCTTCCGAGATAGCCGCACAAGCCGCCGCCGAACATACGGACATCGTAGTGGCCATCGGCGGAGACGGTACCATCAATGAGATAGGACGGGCGCTTATCCATACCAATACTGCGATGGGAATTATTCCATGTGGTTCGGGAAACGGACTTGCACGCCATCTGCATATACCTATGGAACCGAAAGGGGCCATCAATGTGCTCAATGCTGGAAATGTGAAGACGATAGACTACGGTATCATTGACAACCACCCCTTCTTCTGTACATGCGGAGTGGGATTCGATGCCTTCGTAAGCCTGAAATTTGCCGATTCCGGGAAAAGAGGTCTGCTGACCTACCTGGAAAATACCCTGCACGAAAGCCTGACGTATGAACCGGAAACGTACGAAATAGAGAACTCTACAGGTACCGTACGCTACAAGGCATTCCTGATAGCCTGTGCCAATGCATCGCAATATGGCAACAATGCCTACATCGCCCCGCAAGCCTCGCTGACCGACGGCATGATGGACATCACGGTGCTGGAGCCGTTTACCGTGCTGGATGTACCTTCTCTTTCATTCCAGTTGTTCAACCGGACACTCGACCAGAACAGCCGTATCAAAACGATGAAGGACAAGAGCATCATCATACACCGTGCACAGGAGGGAGTATTCCATTTTGACGGAGACCCGATGATGGGCGGGAAAGACCTGAAGGTGGAAATCATTCACCAAGGGCTACACGTCATCGCACCGATACGTCCCAAGCAGATGCCTTCCCCCCCGCTGAACATTCTCCAGCACTTCACCGACTTTATCGGACGACGTCCCATCACTTCGGCCATCGCCCAGAAACACAAGCTACTCCTGATGCTGAACCATCACATTCTGAGACGCTTGTCGAAAAAATAATCATTTCATCTTACAAGGCCAGATAGAAATCTCTGGCCAGATCACTAAACTCCGGTGTATAGACATGACGCTCCGTCTCGATGGGAAGGTGCGTGATTTCCGTCTGCGCACAAGGATGCTTCACGAACGCCATCAGCACACGCTTGGCGGGCAATTCCTGGCGAGGATGCACCCAGGTCTGGCGTGAAAGATACAGGCCTTTCCCGATGGCTAAGGCCACAAAATCGGCCGAGGCCGTAGCCGGAAGCACCACCGAAAAGCTACCTTTTTCGGACAACAAAACCGAAACTTTCGATAACAAGGCGTCAAAGTCCAGTTCATCGGTATGGCGAGCTGTATTTCTCTGTGCCTGAGGGCATTTCACAGACTCCACAAAGTACGGCGGATTCGACACGATGGCGTCAAAACACCCGTTCCATTCTTCCGGTGCCTTCCGTATATCAAGTCGTTCCACCTCCATCCGGTCAGACCAGGGCGTACGGGCCACGTTTTCACGAGCCTGCTCCACGGCCGCTTCGTCAATATCGACGGCGGTTACAAAGGCATCCGGATTCCGCTGGGCCAGCATCAAGGCAATCAATCCGCTTCCGGTACCAATGTCAAGCACCTTCCGTGCCCCGTCCACTTGCGCCCATGCGCCGACCAGCACGCCGTCGGTGCCTACCTTCATGGCACACTTATCATGAAAAACTACAAATTGCTTGAATTGAAAATATGGATTTGGCATAACTTATGTCTAAAAATTTACGCCAAAAATAGTGAAATCCCCATAGAAAACGCTTCAACCTGCCATTATTTTACATAATAAAAGAGGTATTTGACACAAATAGTTTCCAAATTACATGCGGAATGATTAACTTTGTGCCGTTTTTGAGTAATAAAAAAGCTTCTTAATTCAGAAGAGAAAACAAGTATGGTAAAAAAGACAAAAAACAACGAGATTCTGGTAAGTGCAGAAGGTAATGACATTCCGATGATGGCAGAAATTGAAACGCTTCCGGTGGACAATGCAACGGATGACCTCACGGGAGAATTGCCCGTCATGCCCCTGCGCAACCTTATGATATTTCCCTCTATTGTCATGCCCGTCAGCGTAGGCCGGCAACCCACATTGAAATTAGTCAACCAGGCACTTCAAAGCAAAGAGCCTATCATCATTACCACGCAGAAGGTGAGCGAGGTAGACTCGCCCAAGCAGAAGGATTTGTTCCCCATTGCGGTAATCGGTAAGGTACTCCGGGTGTTCGAAATGCCGGGAGGAACCATTACGGCCATCCTTCAGGCTACGGGTCCGAAGGTACAACTGGAAGAAATCACTTCCACCCGTCCCTTCCTGAAGGGTAAGGTTTCGGTGATTGAGGAGGACATGAGGACGAGAAATCCGATGAATTCAAGACACTGATTGACACTTGCAAGGAGTTGAGTGCCAAGGTAATTGAATTATCCGATGAAATTTCGCCCGACACTTCTTTCGCCTTAAAGAACCTGGACAACAACGAGGTGCTGGTCAACTTCATTTCCGGCAATTTCCCCTTCCCTATCAATGAGAAGTACGAATTGCTTCAAACGAACAATCTGAAAGATCGGTTGTACCGCCTTATCCAGTTGCTGAACAAGTACATCCAGCTGGCCACTCTGAAACAGAGCATCCAGATGCGTACACGCGAGGAACTCGACCGCCAGCAACGTGAGTACTTCCTCCAGCAACAAATCAAGAACATTCAGGATGAACTGGGCAACGGACAGGATGACGAAATTGACGAACTTCGCAAGAAGGGAGAAAAGAAACGCTGGAAACCGGAAGTAAAAGAGACTTTCGAGCGTGAGTTGTCCAAACTGGAACGTATCAACCCGCAATCGCCCGACTATAACGTGCAACTGACTTATCTTCAGACATTGCTCTCACTTCCGTGGGGCGTGTATACACAGGATGTCATCGACATTCCGAATGCCAAGAAGATACTCGATAAAGAGCATTACGGACTGGAGAAGGTGAAAGAACGTATTCTGGAGCACCTGGCCGTGCTGAAGCTGAAAGGTGACCTGAAGTCGCCGATCATCTGCCTCTACGGTCCTCCGGGAGTAGGAAAGACTTCTTTGGGACGTTCCATCGCCACGGCTCTGAAACGGAAATACGTACGTATGTCACTGGGTGGCGTGCACGATGAAGCCGAAATCCGCGGTCACCGCAAGACGTACATCGGTGCCATGCCGGGACGTATCATCAAGAGCCTGATCAAAGCGGAAACATCGAATCCGGTCATCATTCTGGATGAGATTGATAAGTTGAGCAGCGATAGCCACGGCGACCCGAGTTCGGCCATGCTGGAAGTGCTCGACCCGGAACAGAACAACACGTTCCACGACAATTACGTTGACATTGACTACGACTTGTCGAACATCATGTTCATCGCTACGGCCAACAACCTGGGTACCATCCCATCGCCGTTGCTCGACCGTATGGAGCTGATTGAAGTGAGCGGTTACATCACCGAAGAGAAGATTGAAATCGCCCGCCGTCACCTCATTCCGAAAGAGATGGAGAAGAACGGACTGAAGAAGGAACACGTGAAGTTCAGCAAGGCGGCCATTGAATACATCATCGAGAACTATACCCGTGAAAGCGGTGTGCGTGAACTGGAAAAGAAAATCAGCAAGGTGATGCGTAAAATCGCACTGGAAATTGCCAGCGATGAGTTTACCGGCACACATGAGCTGAAGCCGAAAGACATCGAGAAGTTCCTCGGCGCACAGGAATATTCCCGCGACAAATACCAGGGCAACGAATATGCCGGCGTAGTGACGGGACTGGCCTGGACGGCCGTAGGCGGTGAGATTCTGTTCGTAGAAACCAGCCTGAGCCGTGGAAAGGGACAACTGACCCTGACCGGTAACCTGGGCTCGGTAATGAAGGAATCGGCCATGCTGGCACTGGAGTACCTGAAAGCACATAGCCACCTGCTGGATTTGCCCGAAGGTATCTTCGACAACTGGAACATCCATATCCACGTACCGGAAGGAGCTATTCCGAAAGACGGACCTTCTGCCGGTATCACCATGGTTACTTCATTGGCTTCTGCACTTACCCAGCGCAAGGTGAAAGCCAACCTGGCCATGACGGGCGAAATCACCCTTCGCGGAAAGGTACTTCCCGTAGGCGGTATCCGGGAGAAAATCCTGGCGGCCAAACGTGCCGGCATCAAGGACATCATCCTGTGCGAGGAAAACCGCAAGGACATCAATGAAATCCAGCCGATGTACCTCACCGGAATGACTTTCCACTACGTGAAGGACATCAAGGAGGTGCTCCGCCTGGCACTGACCGACGAGAAGGTGGCCGATGCCATCGACTTTACCATCAAAGAAGATAAAAACAAAGAAAACCCTGCACAATGAAATTTGAATTACAATATACGGACCCCAAATCGAATGCCCGCGCTGGTCTGATTACAACAGACCACGGGCAGATTGAGACCCCTATCTTCATGCCGGTGGCACACTGGGTACGGTGAAAGGCGTGCATCTTCACGAGCTGAAGAACGACATCAAGGCTCAGATTATCCTGGGAAACACGTACCACCTCTACCTGCGTCCCGGACTGGACATCATCGAGGGGGCTGGCGGACTCCATAAGTTCAACGGATTCGACCGTCCGATGCTGACCGATAGCGGCGGCTTCCAGGTATTTTCTCTTTCTGGCATCCGCAAGTTGCGCGAAGAGGGCGTGGAGTTCCGCTCGCACATTGACGGCTCGAAGCATTTGTTCACTCCCGAACGAGTGATGGACATCGAGCGTACCATCGGTGCCGACATCATGATGCTTTCGACGAGTGCGCCCCCGGTACTTCCGACTACAACTACGCCAAGAAGTCCATGGAACTGACTCACCGCTGGCTGGACAGATGTTGTGCCCGCTTCAACGAAACGGAGCCCAAGTACGGCTACAACCAGTCACTCTTCCCCATCGTGCAGGGATGCGTATATCCTGACTTGCGCCGCCAGTCAGCCGAATATATCGCCTCGAAGAATGCCGACGGTAATGCCATCGGCGGACTGGCCGTGGGTGAGCCTACCGAGAAGATGTACGAGATGATTGAGGTGGTCAACGAGATTCTGCCTAAGGACAAGCCCCGCTACCTGATGGGTGTAGGTACTCCGGTCAACATTCTGGAAGGCATCGAACGCGGTGTGGACATGTTCGATTGCGTGATGCCGACCCGTAACGGACGAAACGGCATGCTCTTCACCAAAGACGGTATCATGAACATGCGCAACAAGAAATGGGAGAACGACTATTCGCCCATCGAAGCTGACGGAGCATCTTACGTAGACACGATGTACAGCCGTGCCTACCTGCGCCACCTGTTCCACGCACAGGAACTGCTGGCCATGCAGATTGCCTCTATCCACAACCTGGCCTTCTATCTCTGGCTCGTAGGCGAAGCCCGCAAGCACATCATCGCCGGCGATTTCTCTACCTGGAAACCGGCCATGGTGAAACGTTTATCTACCCGATTGTAATTGTAGTTTACGACGATAAATATGAAACACAATGTGTTCCAGTTGTTCCGTTCCTACCTGCAAGCCGGAAAGGAACAACTGAAAAATTTAAAAGGAAACCCGTTCAAGAAGAAATGGTTGAAACGGCTGGACAGGTACATCATCGTGAAGTTCCTGGGCACCTACTTTTTTGCCATCGCCCTGATTATCTCCATCGCCGTGGTGTTCGACATCAATGAAAACATTGACGACTTCATCAACAACAAGGCGCCTATCAGTGCCATCATCTTCGACTATTACCTGAACTTCATTCCTTATTACACGAACCTCTTCAGTCCGTTGTTCGTATTCATTGCCGTGATTTTCTTCACGTCGAAGCTGGCAGAGAACTCCGAGATTATCGCCATGTTCTCCACCGGAATGAGCTTCAAGCGCCTGATGGTGCCCTACATGATTTCGGCCGCCATCATCGCACTGGTCACCTACGTGCTGAGTACCGAGGTGATTCCTACCGGTAGCGTCACCCGACTGAAGTTTGAGCAAGTGTACAAGAACAAGAAGCGGGCAGACTATGTGCGCAACATCCAGCTGGAGGTAGATACGGGTGTCATTGCCTACATGGAGCGCTACGAGGACTACAACAAGACGGCTTACCGCTTCTCGCTCGACAAGTTTGAAGACCACAAGCTGGTATCGCACCTCACGGCCCGCCGTATTACGTACGACACCACCACCGTGCACCGCTGGATAATCAAGGACTACATGATTCGTGAGATGAAGGGCATGCGTGAAACCATTACCCGAGGAGAGCGTATGGACTCCATCATCAACATGGAGCCGCAGGACTTCCTCATCACGCGCGGCCAGCAGGAAACGATGACCAGTCCCCAGCTACGGGAATACATCGACAAGCAGAAGCAACGAGGCTTCGCCAACATCAAGGTGTTCGAAGTGGAATACTACCGGCGCATCGCCACCTCGTTTGCGGCCTTTATCCTGACGGTCATCGGGCTCTCGCTTTCGGCACAAAAACGGAAAGGAGGTATGGGACTTCATCTGGGAATCGGTATCGCACTGAGCTTCTCCTACATCCTATTCCAGACCATCTCGTCCACCTTCGCCATCAACGGAAATGCGCATCCGAACCTGGCCGTGTGGATTCCGAACATCCTGTATCTGTTCATTGCGATTTATCTCTACCGCAAGGCACCGAAATAAATACAAAATCTCCTCACAAATCACCACGATGCATGGGTTTGTGAGGAGATTCTGTATTATAAAGATTCAATCGCTTCTATTGAATGAAGTTATTAACCTGACTCTGCGGATTAAGAGGAGTCTGATCCGATAACACCAGCGTTTTGATCATGTGCCTTGTCCCTTGTTTATATTTCTGAAAATGCTCCGATGCAATATGTAATTTATAAGCCTGCTCACTTGCATAGGTTTCAAGAATCGTAACCTTACACGGATTTTCCTTTTCGGCAACGGCATACATGGTCAATACCCCCGGTTCAGTGCGTAATGAAATCTCACCCACTTCCACCGCACACTGCATATATCCTTTATAAACTCCGGATACACTTCTATTTCGATAACCTCACAATACCATCGGGCGACATCGGAAGTTTGGCACACATGCCAGGCTTCTTGTCTAAGTTCAAACACTTGCCGATTATTTCTCCCGTGGCAAGATACGAGTACGTCGGAAACTCAAACAACACAGGTTTCAATCGGGTATAATCCAGTTTCCCATCTTGACCGAGCACTTCTGGAGCTGCATAGGTATTAGCTATGGAACAAATAAAATTGTCAAATCCCTCGGTTTCATAAATATCCACCACATCACATTCCATGGTTAATGGTGATTTGTCAATAACCGGAGTACCATTCTCTCCAAAATGATAGTCAAACACCGTCGATTTATCCACCGAATTTCCACTTACACTTCCCACATAATCAGCCGCAGGCAACATTTCACGGCTCACAAGGTTTACAGACAATTTCTTTGACCTCCTTATTCCCTGATTGGTATAATGATGTTTACTCATACTCAGAAGAATACGGTCATGCCCAATAATTCCAGTATGTCCCACTACAAGCCAGTTTACTTTTTCATTGACTACCGCCCCAACCACCGTCATCGGTTTGGGATAAAGCGCCAGTACCGAACCTAAATTTTTCTTTTCCATATCCGTTTCATTTTGCAATATCACACTTTCTTCATTCCTCGTGCTACAGGAGCACACAAGGAACAACAAACATACATACTGAATAAATTTTAGCATAGCATTCTTATTATTTCTGTTACTTATCAATCTGACTCTCGGTAAACGGATCGGCACGATGCCCCATAAGGTCTATTTGTGCATACTCCCTCTCAAATTCCTCCATCTCGTAAGCCGTAAGCCGCACATGAGCCGCCCCCAGGAAATCATCGAGGTGGTTCGGATTCGTTGTGCCAGGGATGGGAGCAATCCATGACTTACGCGAAAGCATCCACACCAAGGCAAACTGGGCAGGAGTAATATTCTTTCGAGCTGCCCATTTACGCACAAGTGACACAAGCGGCATATTATGCTTCAAGGCTTCAGGCGTGAATTGCGGCAATGTGGCCCGCCTATCAGGTTTCTCAAAACGGCTTTCCTCATGAATCACTCCCGTAAGAAAGGCCCTTCCCAACGGACAATATGGAACGAAACCAATGCCCAGTTCTTCCAGCGTAGAGAATATTTTGGTCTCCGGTTCGCGCCACCAGATGGCATACTCGCTCTGTACGGCCGAAAGCGGACAAACGGCATGTGCCCGACGAATAGAACGTGCACTGGCTTCCGACAATCCCCAGTGCAAGACTTTTCCTTCCTGCATCAGCTTCTTTACCGTGTCTGCTACCTCCTCCATCGGCACCTTCGGGTCTACTCGGTGCTGATAAAGTAAGTCTATGTGATCCGTACGCAAGCGTCGCAATGAACCTTCCACTGCCCGACGAATATGGTCAGGCCGGCTATTCAAGGCCGTGGGCTGTTTCTCTTCCACCCCGAAACCAAACTTTGTACCGATTTTTACTTTGTCACGAAAAGGAGCAAGTGCCTCGCCTACCCACTCCTCACTGGTATAAGGGCCGTACACCTCCGCCGTATCGAAAAAAGTAACTCCCTGATCATAAGCCCGACGAATCAAGGCAATCATATCCTTCTTTTCATACCGTCCGCCGTAGTAACCTACCATGGGAAGGCATCCCAGCCCGATAGCCGATACATCCAGTCCGCCCAAACTGCGATGTTCCATATCTCCACGTACAGACTGATCCTTACTATCCGATGACTGGGAGAAAACCTCGATACACCGGTCCATGCACATACCGCAGAAAAGGCGGCTACAGACGACATCTTCAAAAAATCTCTTCTATCCATAATCTGAATCTTTTTTACGAGCCACTACGGCTCAACAACCCTCGTAAAATTTCCATTTCGTTATCCGTGAGGCGGAAAGGAAAGTTCTCCTTTTCGGGCGCAGGAGCCCCGGCTTCCTGCACTAAAAAACATTGCATCACTCTTTCCGTAGTCGTGCGATAACGGTCGGCCATGAAGCAGACCACTTCATCCTCGTATAAATTGGCGGGAATGTCTATTGGTTTATCCATCTTTCTTGTTTTCTTGATACGGCAAAATTACCCCTGCACGGGCAGAAGGCCGTAACAATACCACGGAAGGTCGTACCGTTTTTACGGATTTTGCCTGCTCACGTGCGGCCAATTGGCTGAGATAATGTATTTTTGTGAAGGGACATCCCGACGAAAACAAAAGAATGGTTATGAGCAAGATTTTGAAAATAAGGAATGTAGGCGACTATAGCCAGTGGGTGGGACACACGGACACGCATCCGCTGGTCAGCGTCATTGACTATGCAGAAGTGTCTCCCGTACGCCATTGCCTGAACAACTATAGCGTGTATGGCATCTTCTTTCACGACGAGGCGAACATCGACCTGGCCTACGGTTGCGGAAAATACGACTACAAGGAAGGAACCGTCATTTGTGTGGCTCCCGGACAGATAGGAGGAAAGGAAGACAACGGCGAGCTGGTCAACCTGACGGGATGGGCCTTGCTCTTCCACCCCGATTTGTTGCAGGGCACGGCACTGGAGAAGCACATCAGGGAGTATTCATTTTTTGACTACCGCGTGAACGAAGCCCTGCACATGACCAACGAGGAGCACGACATCCTCGTGTCGCTGATGCGCCAGATAAAAGATGAGCTACAGAAAAAGCACGATGCGCTTCAGGATGCCATCCTCGTGGGCTACATCGAACTGATGCTGAACTTCTGCCAGCGTTTCTACAACCGCCAGTTCATCACCCGCAAGCTGGTCAATTCGGACATGCTCATGAAGTTCGACCAGCTCCTGCGCGATTACTACGAGGAGAAAATCCAGCTTACCTCGGGCATGCCCACCGTGCAATACTGTGCCGACAAGCTATGCATGTCGGCCAACTATTTCGGCGACCTTATCAAGAAGATGACCGGAGACACAGCCAGCAACTACATCCGCCAGGACCTCATCCAGCGGGTGAAGAACGAACTTGCCAGCGGGGCAAACATCTCGCAGGTGGCCTACGAATTAGGCTTTGAATACCCCCAGCACCTGAGCCGTATGTTCAAGAAGTTCTGCGGATATACCCCGACCGACTACCTCAGACAGATACAGAAAAAGCCCGGCTGCTGATTGTTTCGGCAACCGGGCTTTCCCGTCTCTGTACACATGGCACATCACTTCAGGTACCTCTGGAAGAAGTGCGTAATTTTATCAAAAGGAATCACATCCAGCCGGTCGTACAGGTCGACGTGATTGGCTCCCGGAATAATCAGCAACTCCTTGTTGTCGCCCTTCAGCTTCTTGAAGGCATCTTCGCTAAAGTAGCGCGAATGGGCTTTCTCTCCGTGAATCATGAGCACGGCACTACGTATCTCGTCGCTATACGACAGGATGGGCATGTTCATGAACGACAAGGAAGAAGTCTTGTTCCACCCGTTGTTGGAGTTCAGCGAACGCTTGTGATAGCCGCGCGGTGTCTTGTAATATCCGTAATAGTCTTTCACAAACTGGGGAGCATCGTCGGGAAGCGGGTCTACCACCCCTCCTGCCAGCGCATACGTGCCCTTGCGGTAGTCTTCCGTACGCTGGGCGTTGAGCTGCTTGCGAAGCTCATAGCGCGCATCGGCATCCATGGCATCGAAATAGCCGTCGGCATTCACCCGGCTCATGTCGTACATCGTAGCGGTGACGGTAGCTTGATGCGCGTGTCGATGGCCGCCGCATTCAGTGCCATGCCTCCCCATCCGCAGATGCCCAGTATTCCGATACGGTCGGCATTCACCTGCTCGCAGGTAGAAGGAAGTCCACCGCCGCACAGAAGTCCTCCGTATTGATGTCCGGAGACGCCGCATAGCGGGGTTCGCCCCCACTCTCACCGGTGTACGAGGGGTCGAAGGCAATGGTCAGGAATCCGCGTTCGGCCAGTGTCATGGCATACAGGCCCGACGATTGTTCCTTCACCGCTCCGAAAGGCCCGCTCACGGCTATAGCCGGAAGTTTTCCTTCGGCCTGCTTGGGCACGTACATGTCGGCCGCCAGCGTAATGCCATAGCGGTTGGTAAAAGTCACTTTCCGGTGGTTCACCTTGTTGCTCAACGGGAACACCTTGTCCCATTCGTGTGTCAAATTCAAACTCTTTTCCATCTTCATCTCCGATTTTAAACCGTCCGTTGTGGCAAGCAGGCTGCCCGTAGTCAGAAGCCAGGCCGCCGATGCCGCGCACAACGTCTTCCACAATATATCCATATAGTTATCACTCTATTATTCTACGAAGGCAAAAATAACACAAAAGCCCCACAGAGACATTTCCGTGAGGCTCAAATATCGTTTCTGAAAAGTTCAAATGCACGAGGGAGCGGCCAGTGCCGTGGGCGGAATGCCGTAGCGTTTCTTGAAGGCCGTAGAGAAATGCGAAGGGTTCTTGAAGCCCACCTCCGCATAGACATCGACCACCTTCCGCCGTTCTTCCTTCAGCAGGTGATAGGCCACTTCCAAGCGCTTGCGAATCAGCCATTTCTCGGGTGTCAGCTCGCTCACCTTCTTGAAGTCGCGCTTGAAGGTGGCCAGGCTACGACCCGTGTAATGCGCCAGCTCCTCCAGGGTGAACTCGTACATGTAGTTCTCGTTCATGAAGTCAAGAATGTCCATCTTCACGGTGTGCTGAAGTCGAACAACGCGGTCATGAAGCGCTTGTCGGTATGAAGCAGGGCCAGCAATCCTTCCTGCAACTTCAGGTGCATCACGTCGTCCTGCGGTTTCACTTCCGGATTGAAGTAAGGAGTCATCGAAGCAAACAGGCTCTCAATCTCGGCCGAAGGTGGGAGCTTCATCACGCCGGGCACGAACTTCTCCACGGGCTCTACCGTGTCCGTGTGGCGGGCATACTTTCCGTACATCTCCCGAAGGAAGGAGCGGGTGAAGCACATGTAAATTCCGCAATACTGCTCCCCGCCCGAGGCTTTCTTGTACATGGTCACACGATGGTCGCGCGGAATGAACACGCACTCTCCTTTTCCCACGTGTATCTGCCGGTGCCCGTCGTCGAGCACCATCTCGCCCGACAAGACATAGTTCATGGCGTATTCCCTGGAACGGTGCACGCACGCATCGGCATCGTCATAGAAAAAGCTGAAGAACACATTCTGGTAATTGAATATGACTTTCATGGGGTTATGCCGTGAGGTTGTAGGTTCTGTAGTCATCTCTCTTCTCGTTTTTCGTGAATGGGGTCTGCACAAAGATACAAATAAAAACGTCGCGGTTATCATCACGGCGGGGCAAAACAAAAACTCCTTTGCGGGCATCGTTCCGGCCACGCAAAGGAGTTTCTTTCTTCAGGGTTTCCAAGTTGCAACCACTCGCCTCAGACGGGCGGTCCGTATACCTTATTATATATTAGTAACCCAGTTCTTTTTCAAGGGCGTTGTATTTTTCCTTGTCAAGCTTCCAGTAGATGTTCAACAAGTACTGGCCCCACAACTGACGGTTGTCTGGTTTCACTTCTTTTCGCTTTTTCGTAGAAGGAAGTGCTTTTTTCGTACAGTTCCTTAATCTTAGCTTCGTTGGTAGCATACTTCGGATCGTCCATAGAAAGCTTAGAGTTTTCTTCTACGATTTCCTGAGCCGGGAAGAATGAGCAATCACCAATCTTAGAATAAGCTTCAGCTACGAAATCCTTACCTTCTGCAATAATCTGGTTGAATGTAGCGATGGCACCATCGTAGTCTTTCTTTTCATACTGAAGCACACCCTTCACGTACATGAAGTACGGAGTAGAGTTCTTAGCCAGTACGGCATCCATCTGAGCCAGACCTCGTCAATCTTACCTTTCTGAATGTAGTAGTCCATCAGGTTACCGATGAAGTATTCCTGTGACGGGAATTTTTCTACACCTTCCTGGATAGTAGTCAACCATTTTGCTGAGTCAGGAGTTTCACCTTTTCCGTAAGCTTCTGCCAGGCACATCAATGAACGGTAACCTTCTTCTTTGTGTTCCTTACCGATAGTAGCGTATTTGATTACGGCTGCATTGTCTTTCAATGAGTTAGCGGCAAGAGCGGCATAGTTGGCAATCAACGGAGTCAATGTGTCGTTCTTTACGGCATCTTCATCGGCGAACAACGGGTTCTGCGGAGCGTCTACATACAAACCGAAGAACTTCAAAGCGTTGGCATAGTTACCTGCATTGTAAGCGTCAGAACCGGCGTTAGTCAACTGAGGACGCACGGTAGCCAATGTCTTAGCCAGTTTCTTTCTCAATTTCGGTTTCTTCAATTCGCCGCTCTGTACCTTAGCCTGTTCTACTTCGTCACACTTTGTGTAGTATTCGAACATTTTAGCCAAGCTGTTATACAATTTAGCGGTATCAGCCTGACCACCCGGCAAATACAATTTCATGTTTTCGTCGTCATAGATAGACTTCTGGAAATCACCAGCCAGTTTCCATGTTTCAGGATCATTGGCGGTAGAAGGATCTGTCAAAGCAGGTTCGATGATTTGTGCTGCCTTCACGGGATCGCTCTTGGCAGATTTAGCTTCCTTTACCACGCTTTCCTGAGCAGAAACAGCACATGCGGTAAAGAACAAAGCGGCTGAGAATAATACTTTTTTCATAAGGTTTAAATTTAGTAATACAAATATTCAAGTTAGTTTTTGTCCGGATTATTCATTCGGTTCGTCCGTAACAGGCTGAATGGTTTCTCCGTCGGCGGGCTGGATGTCCATTGCCGGAGTTGCTTCGTCCTGCACTTCCTCTTCTTCATTTTCAGAAGCTACCTTACATACGGAACCAATCTGGTCGTTGCGCTTTTCAAGGTCAATCAGGCGCACACCCTGTGTGGCACGTCCCATGATGCGCACATCGGCCACCTTCAGACGGATGGTGATGCCCGACTTGTTGATAATCATCAGGTCGTTTTCATCGGTTACCGACTTGATGGCTACCAGACTTCCGGTCTTATCCGTAATGTTCAGTGTCTTCACACCCTTTCCGCCACGGTTGGTCTTGCGGTAGTCTTCAATGTCCGAACGCTTACCGTAACCGTTTTCAGATACCACCATGATGGTTTCTGTTTCAGGATCTTTGATACAGATCATTCCGATTACCTCATCCTGACCGTCTTCATCGAGTGTGATACCGCGTACACCGGTAGCTGTACGTCCCATTTCGCGTACCGCGCTTTCATGGAAACGGATGGCACGACCGTTACGGTTGGCAATCACGATTTCATTGTTTCCGTTAGTCATACGTACTTCAATCACACGGTCGTCTTCGCGGATAGTAATGGCGTTCACACCATTCTGACGCGGACGAGAATACTGTTCGAGCAACGTCTTCTTGATGACACCGTTCTTCGTACAGAAGAGTACATAGTGACTATTGATGAATTCCGTGTCGTTCAGGTTCTTCACACGCAGGTAAGCCGTTACCACATCGTCTGCCTCAATGTTCAGCAGGTTCTGGATGGCACGTCCCTTCGAAGTCTTGTTGCCTTCCGGAATTTCATATACCTTGAGCCAGTAGCACTTACCCTTCTGCGTGAAGAACAGAAGCGTGTTGTGCATAGTAGCCGGATAGATATGTTCGATAAAGTCTTCGTTACGGGTTTCACTTCCCTTCGAGCCTACGCCGCCACGGTTCTGCGCACGGAATTCTGAAAGCGGTGTACGCTTGATGTATCCCATGTGCGAAATGGTGATGACCATTTCATCGTCGGCATAAAAATCTTCCGGATTGAATTCTTCCGAAACATATACGATTTCCGAGCGGCGGTTGTCGCCGTATTTTTCCTTCACTTCCAGCAATTCATCCTTAATCACTTTCTTGCAGAGTTCCTCGTTGTTCAGGATTTCTTCGAAGTAAGCGATTTGCTTCATCAGTTCTTCGTATTCGGCATGGAGCTGGTCCTGCATCAGTCCGGTGAGCTGGCGCAAGCGCATTTCTACGATAGCACGAGCCTGGATTTCGCTCAGGTTGAAGCGGGCCATCAGGTTCGTGATAGCTTCGTTCGGAGTCTTGGCGGCACGGATAATACGGATTACCTCGTCAATGTTGTCCGAAGCGATAATCAATCCTTCCAGGATGTGCGCACGTTCCTTGGCCTTGCGCAAGTCGTAACGTGTACGACGGATTACCACTTCGTGACGGTGTTCCACGAAATATTTGATCAGTTCCTTCAGGTTGAGCAGGCATGGACGGCCATGAACCAGGGCCACGTTGTTCACACCGAAAGAAGTCTGAAGCATGGTCATCTTGTAAAGCTTGTTGAGCACCACGCTGGCGTTGGCATCACGCTTGATGTCGATGACGATACGCATACCTTCGCGGTCGGTTTCGTCGTTCACATTTGAAATGCCTTCGATTTTCTTGTCGTTCGACAAATCAGCGATGCTCTTGATCAGCTCAGCCTTGTTCACACCATACGGAATCTCGGTCACTACAATCTTATCATGTGTAGGATGCGATTCGATTTCGGCCTTGGCACGCATTACCACACGTCCACGTCCGGTTTCGTAGGCATCGCGCACACCGCTGATACCATAAATATATCCTCCGGTCGGGAAATCAGGTGCCTTGATGTACTGCATTAGGCCGTCTACGTCGATTTCATTATTATCGATGTATGCCACGCAAGCGTCAATGACTTCACGCAGGTTGTGTGTCGGCATATTGGTAGCCATACCTACGGCGATACCTGAAGCACCGTTCACCAGCAGGTTCGGGATGCGGGTCGGCATGACGGTAGGTTCCTGCAACGTATCGTCGAAGTTGTTGGTAAAGTCTACAGTTTCCTTGTAAAGGTCCTGCATCATCTCCTCACCAATCTTTTTCAGACGAGCCTCCGTATATCGCATAGCGGCGGCACTATCTCCGTCGATAGAACCGAAGTTACCCTGACCGTCAACCAGCGGATAACGCATCGCCCAGTCCTGTGCCATACGCACCAAGGCACCATACACAGACCTGTCGCCGTGAGGGTGATACTTACCCAATACTTCACCTACGATTCTGGCTGCTTTTTTATACGGTTTGTCGGATGTATTTCCCAGTTCCATCATTCCGTAAAGAATACGGCGGTGAACCGGCTTGAATCCGTCTCTTACATCAGGGAGGGCGCGTGCCACGATTACTGACATGGAGTAATCAATGTACGACGACTTCATTTCCTCTTCGATGTTGATTTTTATAATTCTGTCTTGTTCTTGCATTTAATACATTATTAATTATACTTCCTTTCAAGGCTTGTAAAAAACCATGCTAAAGTACGACTTTTAGCGGATATACAAAAACTTTTCCACCAAAAAATACGTATAAGCCTGCATTTGGAGACACTTGTAGGAAATGTGGCACGCATTTTGTTAAATAGAAAGAAAGACTTGATGAAGAGTCTTTATAATAATGTATATTTGCAAGCCTATTTTGAATATAAACGATTGGAGAAGATATGAATTTGATGAGCAACGAATTTACACAACAAGTGTCCGACATCGTCGTTTACGGAAAAGAGGAGGCCAACCGCCTTCAGAACGACCATATCGAACCGGAACATCTGCTATTGGGCATCTTGCGCGATGGAGAGTGTAAAGCCGCCGAAATATTGAAATCGTTCTACCTCGACCTGAAAGGTATCAAGAACGAACTGGAAACACAATTACGGGAGAAGTCCATTCTGGAGAACTACTCACAGGACATCTCATTCAGCGAGGAAGCATCAAAAATTTTGACATTAAGCAAATTAGAGGCACGATTGATGAATGACGAGAAAGTGGACACCCCGCATATTTTATTGGCCATTATGAGAGACAACCAGAATAACGCATATAAGATATTGGAAAAGAACGACGTAACTTACGAAAAGATAATAGACCGTCTGAAGCAGGAAGAAGCTCCTTTTGACGGACTGGATTTCAATGACGACGAAGAAGAGGAAGGCATCGGACGTCGCGGAAACGCGGACAAGAACAACGATGGATTCGGTTCTTCCGCCAATCGCCAGACCACGCAGACCGAACAGAAACAAGCGGACGGTGGCACACCCTACCTCGACAATTACGGTATTGACCTAACCAAGGCGGCCGAAGGTGGGAAACTTGACCCCGTGGTAGGCCGTGAGAAAGAAATTGAACGTATCGCACAGATTCTGAGCCGGCGCAAAAAGAACAACCCGATTCTGATTGGTGAGCCGGGTGTGGGAAAATCGGCCATCGCCGAAGGGCTGGCACTCCGCATTGTGGAGAAACGGGTTTCGCGTGCCTTGTTCGGCAAGCGCATCGTTTCGCTCGACATGACGGCGGTAGTGGCCGGGACCAAATATCGCGGACAATTTGAAGAGCGTATTCGTGCCATTCTGACAGAGGTGAAGAAACACCCAGACGTCATTCTGTTCATTGATG
>ENA-OPYS01000025-OPYS01000025.1-human-gut-metagenome-genome-assembly--contig:-NODE-25-length-23228-cov-1.319510_pt1 | contig 23228 bp, 24 predicted proteins | sample MGYA00242635_ERZ504478 | MGnify/ENA primary metagenome ERZ504478 (study PRJEB26092, sample SAMD00036246) | human gut metagenome | host: Homo sapiens | study: EMG produced TPA metagenomics assembly of... | reverse complement strand
CGCATTTACTTCTTCAATGAGACCACTGAATCCGCTGAACGGGCCAACGCTTACTTTCACTGTTTCTCCTACGGTATAAGGGATATTCAAATCCTCTCCGCTTTCCTGAAGTTCATCTACCGTACCCAGAATACGATTCACTTCCGATTGTCTCAGAGGAACCGGGTGATCCAGTCCTCCTAAGAAGCCAATAACGTTAGGAGTATTTCTCAAATGATGAGCAACCTCTCCAACCAAAGCGGCTTCTACCAAAACGTAACCAGGAAGATAAGTTCTCTCTTTTACGATTTTCTTACCGTTACGAACCTGATACGTCTTTTCGGTAGGAATCAACACCTGAGACACGTAGTCGCTAAGGTTACCATGCTTGATGTCTGCATCAAGATATTCTTTCACCTTGTTTTCCTTTCCACTCACGGCACGTAATACGTACCATTTTTTTTTCAATCTCAGACATGTTTTCTTACTGTTTATTAGTGCGGATAGATAACATCTTCCATGATAAACTGGAAGGCAGAATCCATTAGAAAAACAACGAGTGCAATGAGGAGGGAAGCAGTTAAAACAACCACTGCACTACTAGAAAGTTCTGAACGAGTAGGCCATGATACTTTATGGACTAGTTCGTCATAAGATTCCTTACAATAATTTGTTATCTTTGTAAACATATTCTTTTAATTTTAGCACGGGAAGAGAGGCTCGAACTCCCGACACTCGGTTTTGGAGACCGATGCTCTACCAACTGAGCTATTCCCGTAAAAATAGTTCCCGAATTCCTCCGGGAACTATCAGTCTATCTATTATAAGATATTATTAGTCAAGAAGTTCAGTAATCTGACCAGCACCTACTGTACGACCACCTTCACGGATAGCGAAGCGCAGACCTACGTTCAATGCAACCGGATAGATCAACTCAACGTTGATTGTTACGTTATCACCCGGCATTACCATGTCTGTTCCTTCCGGCAAAGTGATTTCACCTGTACAGTCCATAGTACGCAGATAGAACTGAGGACGATATTTGTTGTGGAACGGAGTGTGACGACCACCTTCTTCTTTCTTCAGGATATAAACCTCAGCTTTGAATTTAGAGTGAGCTTTAACCTGACCCGGGTGACACAAAATCATACCACGTTTGATTTCGTTCTTGTCGATACCACGAAGCAACAAACCTACGTTATCACCAGCTTCACCCTGATCCAGCAATTTGCGGAACATTTCAACACCAGTTACAACTGATTTCTTGTCTTCACCAAGACCCAAGATTTCAACTTCGTCACCTACCTTGATAACACCAGCTTCGATACGACCTGTAGCTACAGTACCACGACCAGTGATTGAGAATACGTCTTCAACCGGCATCAAGAACGGTTTATCTACATCACGCGGAGGCAGAGGAATCCAGTTATCAACTGCATCCATCAATTCCATAACTTTTTCTTCCCACTGAGGAACACCATTCAATGCACCCAAAGCAGAACCACGGATGATAGGAGTATTGTCACCGTCGAAGTCATAGAATGACAGCAGTTCACGCATTTCCATTTCAACCAGCTCCAACATTTCTTCGTCATCAACCATGTCGCATTTGTTCAAGAATACGACCAGACGAGGAACGTTTACCTGACGAGCCAACAAGATGTGTTCACGAGTCTGAGGCATCGGACCATCAGTAGCAGCAACTACGATGATAGCACCATCCATCTGAGCAGCACCAGTAACCATGTTCTTAACGTAGTCGGCGTGTCCCGGACAGTCTACGTGAGCATAGTGACGGTTAGCAGTCTGATATTCTACGTGAGAAGTATTGATAGTAATACCTCTTTCTTTTTCTTCAGGAGCGTTGTCGATAGAATCGAAAGAACGCAATTCTGACAGACCTTTCTTTGCCAATACAGTTGTGATGGCAGCAGTCAAAGTGGTTTTACCGTGGTCAACGTGACCGATAGTACCAATGTTAACGTGCGGTTTCGAACGTTCAAATTTCTCTTTAGCCATAGCTTTACTTGTTATTTATTTTGATTAATAATCAGCTTTACAAATTCACGAGCTGTTACCGGGACTTGAACCCGGGACCTCTTCCTTACCAAGGAAGTGCTCTACCGCTGAGCTATAACAGCAAGAAAAAAAGAGCGGAAGACGGGGCTCAAACCCGCGACCCTCAGCTTGGAAGGCTAATGCTCTATCAACTGAGCTACTTCCGCAATTTTTAGTGGGCAAAGATGGATTCGAACCACCGAAGGCGTAAGCCAGCAGATTTACAGTCTGCCCCATTTGGCCACTCTGGTATTTGCCCGTCCGCAATCAAGATTTAGTGCTTTTCTCAATTGCGATGCAAGGTACGATTATTTTTTTAACTTGCAAATAAAATCAATCATTTTTATTGCTGTAATTGCACATTCGTCACCTTTATTTCCTAATTTTCCTCCGGCACGGTCTTCTGCCTGCTGCATGTTATTGGTTGTGATGAGGCCGTAAATGACTGGCGTATCGGTAGTTGCATTCAATTCTGTAATGCCTTGGGTAGCTCCGGCACACACATAGTCAAAATGAGGCGTATCGCCACGTACTACGCAGCCTAATGCGATGACAGCATCTACTTTTCCGCTTTTAACGAGCTGTGATGAGCCGAAGGTCAGTTCGAAACTGCCCGGAACGTAATATACCAGGATGTTTTCATCCTTTGCCCCGTGTTTTTTCAATGTGTTGACTGCTCCTTCAAGCAAAGCTCCTGTAATGTTATGATTCCATTCAGACACTACGATACCGAAGCGCATCTGTGAGGCATCGGGTACGGAGTTAAAGTCGTAATCTGAAAGATTGTGATAAGCTGTAGCCATATTGTTTGTCTTTTTAAGTTTGTATGTTAAAGAAAAAAGCCGGACCGAAAAACCCTCGGTCCGGCCTGAATGATACTTATACTAATAGAAGTATGTTTCTTGTGGTTTATTTCAAAGAAGCACGTTCGATGTACTTATCGATATCCATTGCCTGATATGAGTTACCGTATTTGTTCTTAACCTGCTTGTAAGCTTCTACGGCCTCTGCATTTTTTCCTTGTTTTTCCAGGATTTGTCCAGCCTGAATCAGGAAAATCGGGCTAATAGACAAGCTGTTGGCACGGTCGGCTGCTTTCAGCAAAGTAGCGGCAGCTTTGTCAAGCTGTCCAGTCTGTGCATAGCAGTTTCCCAAAGCTCCCATTACTGAAGGAGCAACCAATAAATCATCACCGCTGAATTTATCCAGATACTTGATAGCATCTTCGTATTTGCCTAACTGTGCATAGCAAAGTCCTGCGTATGCGTTTGCCAGGTTTCCTGCATCTGTACCGCTGAATTCGTCTGCCAGTTTCACAAAACCTGCATATCCCAGACTGTCACCCTTCAAGGCAACTTCAAAGTTATCAGCTCCGAAGTACTGTTCACCTTTGAAGATAGCTTCTGAAGCTTTCAGCTCATTCGGCTCAGAAATGAAATGTTTGTATCCGAGGAAACCTCCGACGATAACTACCAGAGCAACTACTGCTCCCAAAAGTACATTCTTGTTTTTAATCAGGAATGCTTCTGAAGTGCTGAGCGCTTCGTCTACATTCAACGGGTCATTAGTGTGTTTTTGTTCAGTCATTTGATATTTGTTTTTTATTATTTTTCCAATCCACGTATTTGGACAGCAAAAGTAGTTGATTTATGTGTATAAATGAAATTTGCGGGCAGTTTTTTTAATCAATCTTGCTTTTATTGTTAATTTTGTATCCCAAATAGTGATTGTTTTTATGTGGCTTAAACGCATTTCGATATTAAACTATAAGAATCTGGAACAGGCCGAGCTGGCTTTTTCCCGCAAGATGAACTGTATCATCGGAAAAAACGGGATGGGAAAGACCAACCTGATGGATGCCGTGTATTATCTGTCTTTCTGTAAGAGTGCAACCAATCCCATTGATTCTCAAAATATACGGCATGAACAGGACTTCTTTGTGCTGCAAGGTTTTTATGAAACTGAAGGTGGTGATCCGGAAGAAGTGTATTGCGGGTTGAAGCGTCGGCAGAAGAAGCAGTTCAAGCGGAATAAGAAAGAATATACCCGTTTGTCCGACCACATCGGATTGATTCCTTTAGTGATGGTTTCTCCGGCTGATACGTTGCTTATTGCTGGGGGGAGCGAGGAAAGAAGACGCTTCATGGACGTGGTGATTTCGCAGTTCGACCGGGAATATCTGGATGCGCTGATTCGCTACAACAAGGCCTTGGTGCAGCGTAATACGTTGCTGAAAGCGGAACTGGAGCCCGACGAAGAACTGATGAACGTATGGGAAGAGATGATGGCTTCCACGGGTGAAGTGGTATTCCGCAAACGTCAGCAGTTTATCGAAGAGTTTATTCCGATTTTCCAGTCATACTATTCTTATATATCCCAAAACCAGGAGGAGGTAAAGCTTTCTTACCAGTCGCATGCGGCAGAGGGAGATTTGCTTGCCCTGCTGCGTGCCAACCGTCAGCGTGACCGGGTAATGGGTTATTCCTTGAAAGGCATTCATAAGGATGATTTGATTATGCAGCTGGGAGAGTTCCCCATGAAGCGGGAAGGTTCTCAGGGGCAGAACAAAACGTATCTGATTGCTCTCAAGCTGGCACAGTTTGAATTTTTGAAGCGTACCGGAAGCGGTACGACTCCTTTGATTCTGCTGGATGATATTTTCGACAAACTGGATGCACTTCGTGTAGAGCAGATTGTCAAGTTAGTGGCAGGAGATAATTTCGGACAGATTTTTATTACCGATACCAACCGTGACCATCTGGACCGTATCTTGAAAAAGATAGAGGGCGACTACAAGTTGTTTGAGGTGGAAAACGGAGAAGTGTCCGAACGGAAGGAGTCTTATGAAGCGGAATAATACAGAACAGATTGGCGATGTGCTCCGGCAGTTTCTCCGCCAGCAAGGACTGGACGTAACTCCCTTAAACGAATATCGTCTGGTAGATGCCTGGAAAGATGTGGTAGGACCAGTCATTACCCGTTACACCACAAATCTTTTTATTAAAAACCAGATACTTTATGTCAGCCTTTCTTCTTCCGTGATTCGTCAGGAACTGATGATGGGACGTGAAATGCTGATTCGTAACCTGAATGCCCAGGTCGGCTCTCAGGTTATTGTGAACATTGTGTTCCGCTGAATACGCAGCCTTGTTCCGTCCACACTTCGTCCATGGGCAGGTCTGTGGCTTCTACGGGAATATGTGGAAGCAGTTGGAATTGGAAGCACACTCCTATGCGATAGGATTGCAGCTTGGTCAAAGCGCGGTCGTAATATCCTTTTCCCCGTCCTAACCGGTTGCCTGAGCGGTCGAAGGCCACACCTGGAATAATACTCAACTCTATTTCATGCAGATTTTCTACCAGGCTGCCGGTGGGTTCTTCAATACCGAAAGCACCAGCTTGTAATGAATCCTCCCCTTCATAATACCGGAACTCCAGTTTCTCTCCTTTGACAAGGGGAAGTACGATGCGCTTGTATGGATGCCAGCGCCTGATGAATTCGTGTGTCTGTACCTCATCGGGCAGTGAGTGATATAGCAGGAGAGTGTGTGCCTGCAAAAACAATGGATGGCCCTCCAGCTTTTGAAATAAGCTGGAAGACCATTCAGTTTTTTGAGCAACGGAATAATTCCGTTTTTGTTGTGCGATGTACCGTCGCAATTCCTTTTTATCCATGAAGTATCATTTCTTGTTGTCGGTTGTTGCCTGAGGAGCCGGAGCCTGAGGGAAAGATTCACCTTTTTCCAGAATTTCTACGGCTTTCAGTACGGTCTTGTCCGATTCATTCAGGTATTCCACGTATGCTTCCATACCCAGCATGTTATAGATAATGTTTCCGTACAAGCTCATTTCGAACAAGCGGCGTGACTTCATCATCAGGTTGTTACGGCGTTTCAAGCCTTTTTTCTCCGCCCATGCAGCAAACTTGTTCAGCAGGTTTTGTCCTTTCAGGTAAGTTTCCATCTTTTCCGGAGTATCGTATTTCTGCAAAGTGCTGCGGTTTTGGTCGGTATAGTCGAACGTGTAGCGGATAATCAGTCCACGGTTGGCAGCCATGCGGAAGTACGAAGTCATACCGGTTGTATCCTGTGGTACGAAAATATCGGGCATGATACCTCCTCCTCCATATACCGGACGGCCCAGACGGGTGTGATATACTTCAGTTTCATCCTGCTTGATGCTGTCGGCAGAGAAGAATTCACCGTGTTCATAACGAGTGAGTAAATCCAGTTCATATTCCGATTCCTTACCTTTTTCGTAAGGTTTCTGTATGCAGCGTCCGGATGGGGTATAGTAGCGTGCAATGGTCAGTCGGATGGCCGAACCGTCGCTAAATTCAATGGGCTGCTGTACCAGACCTTTTCCGAAAGAACGGCGTCCTACGATAGTACCGCGGTCATTGTCCTGGATGGCTCCGGCAAAGATTTCGCTGGCAGAAGCCGAACCTTCGTCCACCAGTACTACAAGCGGCATCTTCTGGTTGCTTCCTGTTCCATTGGAGTTGTAGTCTTCGCGCGGTGACTTGCGTCCCTGGGTGTAGACAATCAGGCGGTTGTTAGGCAAGAACTCGTTGACCATCTGGATGGCAGCTGCCATGTAGCCTCCCGTGTTTCCACGCAGGTCGACAATCAGACCTTCACAGTTCTTCTGATTCAGTTTAGCCAGTGCGATAAGCAGTTCCGGATAAGTGGTTTCACCAAACTTGTTGACTTTTATGTAGCCTACCTTCTCATTAATCATATAGGCGGCATCGATACTCTTTACCGGAATGTTTCCACGGATAACAGTGAAATGAAGCAAGGCCTTTTCGCCCGGACGATAAACACCCAGTTTCACCTTGCTGCCTTTTTCACCTTTCAGGCGTTTCATAGCTTCACTGTTTGTCACAATCTTGCCGACAAAAGCTGAATCATCTACTTCTACAATACGGTCGCCTGCCATCAAACCCACTTTTTCCGAGGGGCCGCCCTGAATGACGCTGTTTACATGAATGGTATCGTTCTGAATGGTAAACTGGATACCGATACCGCTGAAACTACCTTTCAAATCGGCGTTTACAGCCTCCAGGTCCTTGGCCGGAATATAAGAAGAATGCGGGTCGAGTTCCGAAAGAATCTGCGGCATGGCTTCTTCCACCAGTTCGCCCATGTTTACCGTATCTACATACTGGTCGTCGATGATGCGCAACAACGTATTCAGCTTGTTGGATGAAGTGTTGATGATGCCTAGCTTGTTTCCTGAGAAATGGTTGGCATAGAATGTGCCGATGGCGATGCCCGCAATCAGGCAGATGGCCAACAGGAACGGGATAAAGCGTGTGTTATTGTTTTTCATGTCGTTTATTCGTTGGGGTTAAGATATACAACTTCAATATTAGCTCTTTTCAGCAAATCCAGTCCGTCTTCCAACCGATACTTTTCTGCATATACCACTCGTTTGATGCCAGCCTGAATAATCAGTTTGGCACATTCGATGCAAGGAGAGGCGGTGACATACATGGTAGCTCCTTCGCTGCTGTTGCTGGAGCGGGCTATCTTGGTGATGGCGTTGGCTTCGGCATGAAGCACATAGGGGCGGGTTACTCCGTTCTCGTCTTCGCATACATTCTCAAAGCCGGCAGGAGTGCCGTTGTAACCGTCCGAAATAATCATCTTGTCTTTGACAATCAATGCGCCTACCTGCCGCCGTTGGCAATAGGAGTTCTCTGCCCAGATTAAGGCCATGCGCATGTAGCGTTTGTCCAGTATTTCTTGCTTATGTTCTGTTGGTTTCATAGGAGTGTATTATTTGTGGGTAAATTGCATATAGGTTGTACGGGCATCAGGGGCAAGCTGAAGAAGTCTTTTGCTATCTCCTTTATAATAACTTGTCAGTTCCAGCTTTTTGATAAATTCTGCATTTTTTCCTGATAATTTGATAGAGGCTTTTATTTCACCAATTACGGCAAAACTTCTGTCACTTGGATCTGCCTGCCATTTTCCTTCAAAAGTACCTCCATCAAGTGTTCCTGTAAAAGTACCGTCATTTTTGAAAGTTATTGTAATTTTGCTTAGTGATTCCAAGTCTTGCGCTTCGGTATATGCAGGGCGTGCATATCGGTCATTGTTGGATTCCCAATCTCCTCCTGTATAATAGTTTACCAGTTGCCATACTCCACTATCAAAGATTTCATAAATGTCATCCTCTTGGTTACAGCCATAAAGAAATGATGAAAGTGTAATAAATAAAGTGTAAAAGAAATATTTAAAAGTTTTCATATCCGTTTGGTTATAGAGTTATTTTATACCATTTCTTTTCAACAATGCTTCAATGGTCGGTTCCTGACCACGGAAACGTTTGTATAATGTCATCGGGTGCTCGGTACCTCCCTTTGACAGGATATTCTCACGGAACGAACGGGCGGTGTCCTGATTGAAAATACCTGTTTCCTTGAATACGGAGAAAGCATCGGCATCCAGTACCTCAGCCCATTTGTAGCTGTAATATCCAGCAGAATATCCTCCCGACATGATGTGACCAAACTGTACGCTCATGCAGGTATCTTCCAGTTGCGGAAGCAGTTGCGTACGTTGCCATGCCTCTTTTTCGTAGGCTTTTACATCGCCTTCAAACTTGCTCTGGCGAGTGTACCAGGCCATATCAAGGAATCCGAAACTGAGCTGGCGCAGGCAGGCGTATGCCACGTTGAAATTGGAAGCATCTACGATGCGCTGAATCAGTTCTTGCGGAATGGGTTCGCCTGTCTGGTAATGACATGCGAATGTATTCAAAAATTCTTTTTCTATGGCAAAGTTTTCCATGATTTGTGAAGGAAGCTCCACAAAATCCCAATATACATTGGTTCCGCTCATGCTTTGGAAGCGGGTATTGGCGAACATGCCGTGCAATGCGTGTCCGAACTCATGCAGGAAAGTATTCACCTCCGAGAATGTCAGCAGGGCAGGCTTGTCTTTGGTTGCTTTAGTGAAATTCATGGTGACGGACACATGCGGACGGCTGTTGCATCCGTTGTCGTCTATCCATTGTTCTTTGTAGCTGGTCATCCAGGCACCCGAACGCTTGCCTTCGCGGGGATGGAAGTCAGTGTAGAGTACAGCCAGGAAACTTCCGTCGCGGTCGAACACTTCATATGCCTGTACGTCCGGATGATATACCGGAATTTCCTTGTTTTCCTTGAAGGTGATGCCATACAAGCGGGTAGCCAGCCCAAATACACCGGCTTTTACACGGCTCAGTTCAAAGTAAGGTCGGAGCGCTTCTTCATCCAGACTGAATTTCCGGTTTTTCAACTTTTCCGCATAGTAAGAGAAGTCCCACGGCATCAGCTCGAAGTCCTCGCCTTCCAGTTCGCGAGCCAGGGCACGGATTTCTTCTACTTCCTGACGGGCAGTCGGTGTATAAGCCTCCAGCAGGTTGTTCAACAGCTTGTACACATTCTCGCTGTGTTCGGCCATGCGTTTTTTCAGTACATATTCAGCGTAATTCTTGAAACCCAACAGTTGCGCCAGTTCCATGCGGAGGTTGACCAGCTGTTCCACAATCTTCAGGTTGTTGAATTCATTGTCGTGACAGCACTGGGTGTTATAAGCCATGTAGAGCGTCTTTCTCACTTCCCTCTTGTCACTGTATTTCATAAAAGGCACGTAGCTTGGATCCTGCAGAGTGATTACCCAGCAGCCTTCCTTCCCTTTCTCGTGTGCCGTATGTGCGGCTGCCTCTATGGCACTTTCCGGAAGTCCGGCCAGTTCATCTTCGGTGTGCAGCACCAGTTCGTAGCCATTGGTCTCTTTCAGGTGATTCTGCGAGAATTTCAACGTCAGGCTGCTCAGTTCCATGCTCAGCTTTCGGAAAGTAGCCTTGTCTTCTTCAGACAGATTGGCTCCGTTGCGGACAAAGCCGTCGTATGATTTTTCCAGCAGACGACGTTCTTCAGGAGTCAGCTGCAGGGATTCTCTTTTATCGTACACTGCTTTTACGCGGGCAAAGAGCTGCTCGTTGAGGCTGATGTTGTTAGCATGTTCAGACAGTGCCGGGGTCAGCTTTTCTGCTATTTCTTCCAGCGCGTCGCAGGTTTCCGCACTCAGCAAGTTAAAAAGCACGGTAGTGACCCGGTCGAGGGCTTTCCCAGCATGCTCCAGAGCTAAAATGGTGTTCTGGAAAGTCGGTTCTTCCGGATTACCGGTGATTTGCTGAATTTCTTCGTCCTCCAGTCGCATGCCTTCCCGAACGGCCGGCTCGTAGTCTTCAATCCGTATCTGCTGGAAAGGAGTAGTATCGTGGAGTGTATGATAGGGTTGTAAAAATGGATTGTTCATATTGCTTCAAATAAATAAAGGTTGTAATTACGCTCAGTCTTTCTTGTCTAACAGCTGCACCACTTCCCTCAGTTCAGGAATGCTGAAGGTGCGCCGTCCCAGCTGAATCAGTCCCCGGTTCTGAAGGTCGTTCAGCACGTTTGATACGTTGATACGGGTATCGTCAATCAGGCGTGCCAAATCTTCCATTCGGATGGACAGTTTTTTCGCGCCGTAGGGAGTCATGCAGCGCAGCAGAAGGAAGTTGATAATCTTGTCGCGCGTTTTTCCGATATGCGCATTCCACAATTTGTTGTAAATCACCTGACTCCGGTTGCTCAGCATGTTCATGTAGTTCAGGTTGAACACTTCATACCGGCATAGCTCATTGAGAATGTATGATTTGTCAATGTTCAGTGTGTTGACCTCCGTAACCGCCGTGTAAGAAGCCGTGAAGTAAGGGCGCATACCAAACAGAGAATAAGGCTCAATCACATTCGGGCTTTTGAAATTTTCCCAAAGTGTATATTTGTGAGTCTTGTCATTGGATTCTATCTGTACTTCTCCATCCAGCACGAAAATAAGTTGATTGCATGGAGTGTCTTGTCTTACCAGGCAGCTTCCAGGTTCATATTTATTGAAGTGAATTTTTACTTTTTCCAGAATGTCAGTGAAGTCAAATTTCGACATACCCTGAAATAGAGGCAGCTGTAAAAGCTTGTCGTACATTGTCAATTCCATTTCTCGTTAACTTTATTAAGTTATCTTTTAACATACAAAGTTAAGTATATTTCCCTACTGAAAGTATCGTCCGATAATACCTTTTATCTTTTTTATTCTTTCTTACAGTCTGATAATGTTTTGTTCTTTCCTTGCAAGTGTGTAGAAAAATCATAACTTTGCAGTAATAATTTTGGATATAGCTATGAGTGGATTAGATTTTCAGCAGTTTCTGAGTGCCTTTATCGTTCTTTTCGCCGTGATTGACATCATTGGTTCCATTCCCATTATTCTGGACCTGAAACAAAAAGGGCGGTCCGTGAATGCCCTTAAAGCCACTCTCATTGCTTTTGCGCTTCTGATAGGATTCTTTTATGCAGGCGACATGATGTTGCGTCTGTTTCAAGTGGACATCGCTTCGTTTTGCGGTGGCTGGTGCGTTTGTCATTTTCCTGATGTCGCTGGAAATGATTCTGGATATTGAAATTTTCAAGAATACAGGTCCTATCAAAGAAGCTACGCTGGTGCCTTTGGTTTTTCCTTTGCTGGCAGGTGCCGGTGCGTTTACCACCCTGCTTTCATTGCGGGCGGAATATGCGCCAATTAACATTGTACTGGCCTTGATACTCAATATGGTATGGGTGTTCATCGTCTTGAAACTGACCGACCGCATTGAGCGTATGTTGGGAAAAGGAGGTATTTACGTAATCCGTAAGTTTTTCGGTATCATCTTGTTGGCTATCTCAGCCCGCTTGTTTACGGCAAACATTACTTCACTTATCGAGCAGTTCCAGGCCCTGAAATGAGATATACCCTGAAAAGGGTATTGGGCATTTGGGAGGCCGGTGGTATATTTGCCGTTAAAAAAAGAAAGATATGAATATAGCAGCGTTGATTTCGGGAGGAGTGGACAGTGCGGTAGCCGTGCACCTGTTGTGTGAACAAGGATACAAGCCCGATTTGTTTTACATAAAAATCGGTATGGATACAGATGACGGACTAACCTGTACGGCGGAGGAAGACATTGAACTGGCTTCTGCCACTGCACGTAAGTATGGCCTTTCTTTTCATATTGTCGATTTGCAGCAGGCTTATTGGGACAATGTGGTGGCTTATACGGTGGACAGGGTGCGTCGTGGGCTGACTCCCAATCCGGACGTGATGTGCAACAAGCTGATAAAATTCGGCTGTTTTGACCGGGAGGCCGGACAGGGTTACGATAAGATTGCCACGGGGCATTATGCTTCTACACTGGATATAGACGGATATACATGGCTGGCTACAGCCAAAGACCCTGTGAAAGATCAGACCGATTTCCTGGCTCAGATTGATTACCTGCAGGTGTCACGCCTGATATTTCCCTTGGGAGGTTTTCTCAAGGAAGAAGTGCGGGATATGGCATTGAAAGCTTCTTTACCCAGTGCCCGACGAAAAGACAGCCAGGGCATCTGTTTCCTGGGAAAGATAAATTACAATGATTTTATCCGCCGTTTCTTGGGAGAACGTCCGGGACCGGTCGTAGAACTGGAAACCGGAAAGGTTATCGGACAGCACCGCGGATACTGGTTTCATACCATTGGCCAGCGTAAAGGACTGGGACTGGGCGGTGGTCCGTGGTTTGTGGTAGACAAGAATGTGGAAGATAACATTATCTATGTGTCGCATGGATATGATACAGAAAAGCAGTTCGGACATTCCTTCTGTGTAAAGGATTTTCATTTTATCACCTTGAATCCATGGAAAGAACAGGAAACTGAAATTTGTTTCAAGATACGTCACACGGATACCTTTCAGACTGGAAAAGTGTGCTTTGCCGAAGACGGAACGCTGCAGGTTTCCAGTGAGGAACCGATACAGGGCATTGCGCCCGGACAATTCGGGGTGATTTATGACAAAGATGCTCGTTTGTGCATAGGTAGTGGTGAGATTCGAGCAAAGATTTATTAAAGGCAGAAAGGGTAACTATGCGAATTTCTTTTCAACTGAATGCGGCATCTCCTTTGCAAATAAAGGATTTTTTTCGCAAGTTGGAGGTTCCTGTGGAACTGACCGTACAGGGTACTTACCGTGGGGAAACTCATTATTATTTTCATCGTCCGGAGCATTCCACCACTTCGTTTGTCATTTCCGACGACATGCATGGCAAAATTGTGATAGGCATGGACGGACTGTCTTCATACGATGACTATAAATTCTTTCCTTACCTGATTGATACGCTGGGCTTGCATTTGAACGGGCATAGTCCGAAACTGATGTCGCGGGAAGATGGGAAGACTTACAGCGTATATGAAAGGCTGGGTGCGCAATGGATAGAAGACTGTATCGGAGAGGAGATAGCCTCGCTGAAGGTGATACTGTCTGTCATTCCCCGCTGTTACCTGGAGCTTCCGAAAAACGGAATCCACTATGTTTCTCTGGAACAGTTGAAAAGATATGGGGTGAATCTTCATTCTTCCACTTCACGCATTTATGGTTACATACAATACCTACTTCGGAAAGGCTGGCTGTTAGAAGCGACTAAGGAAGAGTTTCTGGCCGACCGGATGGCCTATGCGATGGACGTGGAGATTGATGTGCCGCAACATGTGTCCATCGGACGTGTCAAATCATGGCAGACAGACGGTACAGAAACCTGGGAAAGTTTTTCGCGGGAAGATGTGGATATGCTGCTGGAGCTAGGAAAAGAGTATCGTGAAGGAACGCCCGTAGACGGGGTGGTATTGAATGATATTGGTACCTTGTATCAGGAAGGGGTAGGGGTATTCCCCGACGGCTATCAGGCAGAGTTCTGGTTTAAGGAAGCTGTCCGTCAGGGAGATTTGACCTATGCTTCGGCCAACCTGGGCGATTTGTACCGGAAAGGATGCGGTACGTTGCCCGTGTCACTTCCACAAGCTTTTGAGGCTTATCGTCATTCGTCCGACCCTTATGCTTTCTATCGCATCGGACAGGGGTACGAGGAAGGTTGGGCAGGAGTGCCGGATTTACACCTGGCCATGTTCTGGTATAAGAAGGCAGCTCAAGCCGGGCATCATCTGGCTCTCAAACGGCTTGCTCGCGAGTGATTTTCCGGCCTTGGAAAAACGCCCTTGCGTTTGAAGTAAAATGTACTTGCGTTTTAACTGAAACGCACTTACGTTTTATCTTAAATGCACTTGCGTTTTGAGTCAAACGTCCTTGCGTTTTGGAGGAAGCACAAGGACGCCTGAGAATGTTTGCTTTCTGGGGGTTAAGCGAGTTGCAGAAAGTCTGCGATTTCTTCCGGATTTTCCACCAACAGGTCAGGCTGAAATGCCTCTAATTCGTTTTTCGGACGGAATCCCCAGCATACGCCTATGGTAGTCACTCCTGCATTAAGTCCTGTTTGCATGTCTACTCCTGAATCACCGATGTAGACCACCTCCTCTTTCTGTACGCCACTTATTCCTATGATTTCATGAATGACTTGCGGGTCGGGCTTAGTTGGTACGTTTTCCCGCTGTCCGAATACGGCTGTAAAATGGATGGAGGGAAAGTATTGGCGGATAAGTTTCTCTGTCGCTTCCTGATACTTGTTGGAAGCAACGGCTACCTGATGTGTTGCTCCTGAAGTTGGGTGAGCAGTTGCTCAATACCGGGGTAGGGGCGACTTAAATCTGCATTGTGCAGGTTGTAGTAAGGTACAAATTGGGAACGTATGCGCAGCACATTCTCCGGTGTCCTTTCCGATTCAGGAAGAGCTCTTTCGAACAGCTTGTTGATGCCGTTTCCCACGAAAAAACGATAAGCGTCCGTGTCATGTGTGGGATAACCGAACTGATTCAGCGCGTAATTAGTAGCCGCTGCCAGGTCGGCAATGGTGTTTAGTAAAGTTCCGTCCAGGTCAAAAATTACAAGTCTTTTCATATCGCGTTAGTCTTTGGTGTAAATGGATTCCACTCCCGTTTCCTGGCATTCAGCCCCATGGGAGGATTCTGTTTGAACAAGGCTATTTTGATTTCCGTGATTTGTGGGAAATCGTGAAACAGTCGTCCGGCAATGCGCTGGATGACATGCTCCAGCAGCTGGGAAGGGATTTTCATTTCTTCTTTCACGGCCTCGAACACTTCAGCATAGTTGATGGTATAGTTCAGGTCGTCGGTTTGGGAAGCCGGCTGAAGTCGGTTTTCAACCGCAGGTTGAGGGTGTATTCGGCACCTACCTTGTTTTCCTGTGGAAGTACCCCGTGGAAAGCGAAAAGCTTCAGTCCCTTCAAATGAATATACATGTCACTTTGTTTCATCTTTTTTATGAATAAGAGAGGCATGAATCGTATGATTACTGAATTTCAGAAACCCGTACGATTCATGCCTGCGCATTTATAAAATATGTATTTCGTCGGCGATTATCCGCAACGTGAAGAACCGCATGTCTTACAAATCAGACAGCCTTCCTGATATACCAGTGTTTCATGGCCGCAGTTCGGGCATTTCACGCCTTTGGCCTCGGTACCATCCTGTACGTATTTCTTCAGTGCTCTTTCCACACCGTTTTTCCAGGTGTTGATGTTTTCACTGTCGAGTTGCAGAGAACCTACCAGTTTGATAACCTGTTCGATAGGCATTCTCCAGCGGAGTACTCCTGAAATCAGTTTGGCGTAGTTCCAGTATTCCTTGTTGAACTTTTCAGAAAGGCCTTCAATGGTCATCTTATAGCCACGCTTGTTTTCGAACTGGAAGTCATAATGCTTGGTTCCGTCCTCATCGTAGCTCTTGATGATACGTCCGCTGGTGACAGATTTCGGTAATACGATACCTTCTTCATCATCCTGCAGACCGGTAAAGATTTCGTAAGGTCTTCCGTCGAGCAAGCCTACGAATGCCACCCATTTTTCCTTGTTGTTCTGGAATCGTACTACATCAGCTTCCAGCACTTTCGGGCGTACCTCTACCACCTGAGGCGGTTTGCAACGGCATTCTTCCTCTTCTTCTTTCTTGTCTTTTTTCTTGGTAGAAATCAGCACTCCGGCACGTGAACCGTCACGGTATACCGTACATCCCTTACATCCTGAACGCCATGCTTCCACATACAACTGGTTGACGAGGTCTTCGCTTACGTTGTTGGGCAGGTTGATGGTCACACTGATAGAGTGGTCCACCCATTTCTGGATACGTCCTTGCATCTTCACTTTCATCAGCCAGTCCACATCGTTTGAGGTGGCTCTGTAATAGGGTGATTTTGCTACCAGCTCGTCAATCTCTTCCTGCGTGTAACGTTTGTCCGGATCGTATCCGTTGATTTTCATCCAGGTGAGGAATTTGTGGTGGAATACCACGTATTCTTCGAATGCATCTCCTGTTTCGTCTACAAAGTCTACGTGTACATTCGCATCGTTCGGGTTTACTTTGCGGCGGCGTTTGTACACAGGCATAAATACCGGTTCGATACCGGAAGTAGTCTGTGTCATCAAGCTGGTAGTTCCTGTCGGAGCAATGGTCAAGCAGGCAATGTTTCTTCTACCGTATTTTTTCATTTCTTCGTACAGTTCCGGGTCAGCTTCTTTCAGGCGGTTGATGAACGGGTTGTTCTTTTCACGTTCTGCGTCGTAGATTTCGAAAGCACCACGTTCTTTGGCCATGTTTACAGATGAACGGTAAGCCTCCAATGCGATTGTCTTGTGAACTTTCTCAGAGAATTCAGTAGCTTCTTCCGTACCATAACGCAATCCCATAGCTGCCAGCATGTCACCTTCTGCAGTGATACCTACACCCGTACGGCGTCCCAGTCCTGATTTGTGGTAAATTTTCTCCCACAAGTGACGTTCGCTTCCTTTTACTTCCATGCTCTCAGGGTCAGAGTCAATCTTTTCAAGGATGCGTTCAATCTTTTCCAATTCCAGATCGATGATATCATCCATGATGCGCTGAGCCAGTGCTACATGTTTCTTGAATAAATCAAAGTCGAAGTATGCTTCCGGTGTAAAAGGATTTACTACGTATGAGTACAAGTTGATGGCCAGCAGGCGGCATGAATCGTACGGACACAATGGAATTTCACCGCATGGATTGGTAGATACCGTACGGAAGCCTAAGTCTGCATAGCAGTCGGGCACAGATTCACGGATAATTGTATCCCAGAACAATACACCCGGTTCGGCAGATTTCCATGCGTTGTGTACGATTTTTTTCCATAGAGCTGACGCATCTATTTCTTTTGAAACCATCGGGTTGGGTGAATCTATCGGGTACTGCTGGGTATAAGGCTTTCCTTCTACAGCAGCTTGCATGAATTCGTCGTCTAATTTTACAGAGACGTTGGCTCCGGTTACCTTTCCTTCGGTCATCTTGGCATCGATGAAAGATTCAGAGTCCGGATGCTTGATGGATACGCTCAGCATCAGGGCACCACGGCGTCCGTCTTGTGCTACTTCACGGGTAGAATTAGAATAGCGCTCCATGAAAGGAACAAGACCCGTTGAAGTCAGAGCTGAGTTTTTTACCGGAGAACCTTTCGGACGGATGTGTGACAAGTCATGTCCTACACCACCACGTCGCTTCATCAGCTGTACCTGCTCTTCGTCGATGCGGATAATAGCTCCGTATGAGTCAGCGCTTCCGTCAAGTCCGATTACAAAGCAGTTTGATAATGAAGCAATCTGGTAGTCATTTCCAATTCCGGTCATCGGGCTTCCCTGAGGAACGATGTACTTGAAATGGTCAAGCAAATCAAAAAGTTCTTGAGAACTGAGAGCATTAGGATATTTAGCCTCTACGCGGGCTACTTCATTGGCAATTCGCCAATGCATATCCTCTGGCGATTTTTCATAGATGTTTCCAAATGAGTCTTTCACCGCGTATTTGTTTACCCAAACACGTGCGGCCAACTCGTCTCCTTTGAAATACTCCAATGAAGCGTTGTAGGCTTCATCGTAGCTGTACGTTTTTTTTTCCACGGTTGTTATATGAATAAGTTTGTTATCAATAAAAATAAGTAAAATTGTAGAAGTCTTGCTCTTATTTCTAACAAACGTCTGCAAATCTAAAGATGTTTTTTTAATTGGCAAAATAAAAAAGAAATAAGTTATTAACAATGTGGATGGTTTTCTGTTTTTATTTTTTATTGTATTGATAATTAGTTATTTGTGAAATTTACAAATCTGAAAAGTTTTCCAAAACGGGAAACATGCTTGAAATATACGTGTTTCTTGCTTAAGAATGAAGTAGGGATATTCAAGGATTCTTGTTACCTTTGTGTAGTATCATATAAAGCCTATATATTATGGAATCAATAAAGAACAGACGGACCATTCGTAAATACAAGCAGGATGATGTGCCTGCCGCTTTACTGAATGAATTGTTGGAGGAGTCTTTCCGTGCTTCTACGATGGGAAATATGCAGTTGTATAGTGTGGTGGTAACCCGGAATGCAGAAATGAAATCGCGTTTGGCACCGGCTCATTTTAATCAGCCAATGGTTACTTCAGCCCCTGTAGTGCTCACTTTCTGTGCCGATTTTAACCGCTTCAGTAAATGGTGTGAACAGCGCAAGGCGGTACCGGGGTATAATAATTTTATTTCTTTCTTGAATGCGGCTACGGATGCGCTGTTGGTGACACAGAACTTCTGTACTTTGGCAGAGGAAGCCGGATTGGGAATTTGTTATTTGGGAACTACCATTTATAATCCGGACCAGATTATTGATTTGCTGGAACTCCCCGAGCTGGTTGTTCCTGTAGCAACGATTACTGTTGGTTATCCGGATGAGTGCCCTGAACAGCCGGACCGCTTACCTGTGCAGGGGATTATTCATGAAGAAAAGTATCAGGATTACACACCTTCCATGATTGACCAGATTTATGCTTATAAGGAAGCGCTGCCGGAGAACAAGCATTTTGTCGAAATCAATCATACCGAGACATTGGCTCAAATCTTTACGGACATCCGCTATAAGAAGGCCGATAATGAATTTATGTCTGAAGGTTTGAAGAAGGTACTGAAGCGTCAGGGATTTGATAAGTGATTATAGTTGATAGTTGAAAGATAATAAAAATGGCGGCTGGAACTCCAGTCGCCATTTTTATTATCTTGTGCGAAGACTCATTTCAATTTCTTCGATTTCTGCCTTAAATGATTTGTCTACGTCTACCTGATCTTTCACAATCTTGCATGCGTGCAATACGGTAGCATGGTCTTTGTTTCCGATGAGCTGACCAATTTTGGAGGAAGACGTATCGGTGTGCTTCTTAGCCAGATACATTGCCACTTGTCTCACCTGCACTACTTCCCGTTTACGGGTCTTGGTATGGATGGCCGTTTCATCTATCTTGTAATGCTCGCATACTTTGGCAATGATATCGCTTACCGTCATCGGTTTGCTTTCTGCGCACTTCACAGCCTTTCTGACGATGCGTTGAGCCAAATCCAAGTCGATTTCCCGTTTGAACAAAATAGACTGTGCCAATAATGAGTTGACGATACCTTCCAGTTCACGTACGCTTTCGTTCACGCTTTCTGCGATGTAGCCGATGACAGATTCCGGAATGGTCAGTCCGTCGCGTTTTATCTTATTACGCAAGATGTTTTTCCGCAATTCAATATCCGGTTTTTCCAATTCCGCTACCAGTCCCCATTTGAAACGGGTCAGCAATCGTTCCTCCATTCCTTGAAGCATCACAGGGGCACGGTCTGAAGTCAGAATCAGCTGTTTTCCGTTCTGGTGAAGATGGTTGAAAATATGGAAGAATGTATTCTGCGTTTTGGTTACTCCGGCAAACTCCTGAATATCATCAATGATGAGCACGTCGATAGTTTGGTAGAAGCTGATGAAATCATTGAAGTGGTTTGTACGTACTGAGTCTGTATACTGCACCTGGAAAAGGTGAGCAGATACATACAATACGCGTTTTTCCGGATATAATTCCTTGATACGGGTTCCGATGGCATTGATAAGATGAGTCTTACCCACACCTGATGGACCGTAGATGAATAACGGGTTGAAGGTACGTGCTGGATTCTGTGCTACAGTTTCCGCTACCGTTCTCGAAAATTCATTGCTATTTCCTTTGATGAAATTCTCAAAGTTATAGTTCGGGTTCAAATGCGGATCCAAATCCTGTGGAGCCGGAGCTTGCAGAGGATTGGGTGCTTTATTCCCATTGTAAACAGGAGCCTGTTCTGGCAATGCAGAAGAACGTTTGGTTCCTTCTATATTAACAGTGATATGGTTTGTCTTATCTGTCAGGATAGAATACATCAACTCCGTGCCTTCACCTATTTCTTTATAGATGGCGGCGCGCAGCAGTCCACATATTTTTCTTCCAGATATTCATAGAAGAAAGGGCTGGGGACGCCGATTGTCAATGCCTTTTCCGTAGCTTCATATTTTAAAGGTACGATAGGCTCAAACCATGTTTTAAAAGCCGTAGCATTTACATTGTCTTTAATGAAAGAGAGGCAACGATTCCACAATGCAACGGCTTGGTTATGTTCAATCATACGTGCGTTGTTATTAATAAAGCGAAACTTCTACGCTTGCAAATTTCGTAATCAAATTTCAGAAAAACAAATGGCTTTTTCCTTGCTTTTTATTTTAATAAATTAAGGGGTTGATAAATAGGAGGTTACAAAGTTGTTAAATTATTGATAAAATGAATTTGACTTGCTTTTTAGTAATCTCTTATTTTTCAGTTATTTAACTTTGCCTATATGTAAGGCTACATACTACTCTATTTTGTCGTTTCCCTTTGAAAATCATAAGGTTGCATTCTTATAAGAAAATGTATCTTTAGAGCTTTGCTATTTAGAATATTTCTATATAGTAACCTGTTCGTAATATTTTATGCTTAGAATGGTGCTCTGTTTAAGGAGACAAAAAAGAAGGCATAAACTGGATATGCCTTCTTTTATCTGTTTGATTTATATGTGTTTATTTATCTTTCTTTCCGAAGAGTGAGAAGTGTACATAACGTTTCGGATGCTCTTGCAGGTCTTTAAGAAGTGAGGCTGCATTGGCAGATGTAGCGTTAAGGTTCTTATACAGTGCATCATCATTCAACAGCAATCCGATAGAGTTATCCTTGCTGCCTAACTTTTCGGTCAGCAGGTGTACATTCTGAAGGGTGGAGTCTACTTTTTGGAAAGTAGCTGCATAGTCAATTCCTTTCAAGTTTTCACTGATACCTTTCAGGTTTTCAGTGATAGCGGTTACGTTGCTTGTCAGTTGAGGAATGTCCTTGCTCATCAGCCCATGGAGTTGTACGCTGGTTGCATTCAGTGACGCTGTCAACTTTTCTGCGTTGTGTAGCGTTTGTTTCAATGACGGGTCAGCTAACAACTGGTTTAGTGAACTCAGGATAGAGTCCAGCTTCGGCATCATCTGTTCTACCTTCGGGAGCAAGTCTTTCTCTGCTTTTCCCAGGATACCGGTATTGGCAGTTCCTTCAATGGTATCTCCCGGGTTCAGGAAGGTAGTTGACTCATATTGCAGCATCATGTTCATCTTAACGGTTCCCAGCATTTCTGTCACCAGTTCAGCTTTACTTCCAGTGGGGATACGTAAGTCCTGATCTACTTCAATGCCCACAATGACATGTCCGGGATGTTGATGGTCGTATTGCAAGTCGCGTACGATACCTATTTTATAACCATTGGCAAATACAGGGCTTGATTGAGCCAGTCCATTCACATCGGTAAAGTCTACGTAATAGTAACTTTCCGGTTTGAACATGCTGATTCCTTTCAGGTAGTTGATGCCGAAAAAAAGAATCAGTAATGCTCCGATTCCTGCTAATCCGATTTTTACTTCTTTCTTCATATATATTCTTTCTCTTTTGTTATCTGTTTTGTTTGAATTCTCGTATTGCTTGGTTGATGTTCATTTTTACCCCATCTTTAAAGGCAATAATAAACGCATCCTTAAATTTACTGTCTACTTTACTTCTTTTCAAGCGGAGTATCTTGTTGTAGTTTGTATCTGAACCGTATGTGTATTTTATGATACCTTTTTCTTTATAACTGTCTACAGGAGAAAGTCCTTTGAACTGTTTGCTCTTGGGGGAAAGCTTACGGTCGGATGTAAGTATCTGTATTTTGAATACAGGCTTTCCCGCAGGGCTCACTTCATTGCTTCGCGAAGCAGCTTGTTTTGCGGGTGTGGTAGTCACTTCTGATGCTTCTACTTCTGGCGTATCTGGAGTTTCCATTGGAGGAGCGGCATTTTCAACAGCCATCAGTCGGGGGCTTCCTGCAACTTTTTCTCCTTTATAATTCAGAAATGCCCGATAGATGCTTTGGGCCAGTGTAGAACTACCTTGCTCAGACAATAGGAATGATTCTTCTGTGGGATTAGTGATATATCCAAGTTCTATCAGCACACTGGGCATCGATGTGGCGCGTAGTACCAGAAATCCAGCCTGATGTACTCCTTTGTCTGTACGGTTGGCGTTCCGGAAACACCGTTGCACTGCTGTTGCGAAATTGACACTTTGTGCCATATTCTTATCTTGCAGAAATTCGAATATGATGTAGCTTTCTGCTGAGTTCGGGTTGAATCCGGCATAACGCTGTTTATAGTCTCTTCGATGAGAATTACCGCATTTTCTTTCTTGGCTACTTCCAGATTCTCTTCTGTTCGGTGAAGACCGAGAGTATATGTTTCCGTACCGCTGGCCCTGCTGCTTCTTGAAGCTATTGAATTGGTGTGGATAGAAATAAAGAGGTCAGCTTTGGCGTCATTCGCAATTTCAGCCCTTCTATGCAGCGGAATAAACACATCTTTTTTCGCGTGTGTATACAACCTTTGTGTCCGGGCAGTTTTGTTTGATGAGCCGTCCCAGTTTTAGAGCTACACTCAAGTTGATGTTTTTTTCCTTTCCTCTTCTGCCTACTGCTCCAGGGTCATGTCCCCCGTGTCCGGCGTCAATTACGACGGTGAATTTTGTTTCCGCAGCGTATGTCTGTGGAAACAAGCTGAAGGTCAGTAACAAGCTTGTTGCAAAAAACAGTATGTGGAATATTCTCTTCTGCATAATTAAAATAACGGGGCAAAGTTAATATTTTTTTGTCGACTTGTTTTCTGTTGCTTCAAGAATTCTTCTATAGCTGTAATAATTGCTATAAAAACCGAAAAATAAGCAGGTCTTTGTTTTAAAATTTCTTACATTTGTGTAATTCGTAAAACAGAAAGGAGTATTTAATGACATTAATTGACGGAAAAGCTGTT
>ENA-OPYS01000021-OPYS01000021.1-human-gut-metagenome-genome-assembly--contig:-NODE-21-length-24186-cov-1.262979_pt1 | contig 24186 bp, 16 predicted proteins | sample MGYA00242635_ERZ504478 | MGnify/ENA primary metagenome ERZ504478 (study PRJEB26092, sample SAMD00036246) | human gut metagenome | host: Homo sapiens | study: EMG produced TPA metagenomics assembly of... | reverse complement strand
TACCAAAGGTCAGCAACAACTAAAATCAGTGCCGTATAGGCATATACATTCGACACCACTCCATATCCTCCGGAAGCAGCAGGAAGTACTGCCGTATAGAGAGGAACCAACAAATAATTCAAAAAACGTCCTACGATACTGCTCAGTCCATAAATGGCAGTATCCTTTGCCAAAGATTTTATTCCGGCCATAATGTTCTATCAATCAAACAGCGTTCTTTCGCTATTGTATTTACTTTTTCCTAAATGTTTATATGCCAGCTCTGTCACTTCGCGTCCTCTAGGGGTACGTTTCAGGAAGCCTTCTTTTATCAGGAAGGGTTCGTACACTTCTTCCAATGTACCGGGGTCTTCACCCAAAGCTGTAGCAATAGTCGTCAGCCCTACGGGACCTCCCTTGAACTTGTCTATAATCGTGCACAGAATCTTGTTGTCTATCTCATCCAGTCCATACTGGTCAATGTTCAGGGCCTCCAGTGCAAAACGGGCAATCTCCAAATCAATTCTTCCCGAACCTTTCACCTGTGCAAAGTCGCGCACACGTCGCAACAAGGCATTGGCTATACGAGGGGTACCACGGCTACGGGAAGCTATCTCTCCTGCCGCATCTGCATCACACGGTACATCCAAGATGCGTGCGGAGCGCAGGATGATGCGTGAAAGTACTGAATCATCATAATACTCCAGGTGCAGGTTGATGCCGAAGCGGGCACGAAGCGGGGCTGTAAGCAAACCACTGCGTGTGGTAGCTCCCACCAATGTAAACGGATTCAGATCAATCTGTATGCTGCGGGCTGAAGGTCCCTTGTCAATCATGATGTCGATGCGATAGTCTCCATGGCAGAATAGAGGTATTCTTCCACTACCGGACTCAGACGGTGAATCTCATCAATAAACAGCACATCGTTCGGCTCCAGGCTGGTCAGTACTCCGGCCAAATCACCTGGTTTGTCGAGCACCGGTCCTGAAGTCACTTTAAATCCCACTCCTAATTCATTGGCAATAATGTTGCTCAGTGTGGTCTTACCTAATCCGGGAGGGCCATGCAACAAAACATGGTCAAGCGCTTCTGCACGAAGTCTCGCCGCTTTTACAAAGATGCGCAAGTTATCCACCACCTTGTCCTGTCCGCTAAAATCTTCGAATTGAAGCGGGCGAAGAGCATTCTCAAAATCACGCTCTTTTCCGGTTGGTTTATAATCGCGTATGTCAAATTGTTCTTCCATAAATTCTTTAAAAGTATGACCACAAAAGTACGAATAAAAGAAGAATCCCCGATGAAGAATCCCGATTTTCGTTTATATATTGTATTTTTGTCTACTACAAAACCTATTAGAATAAGCTTATGACATCAGCAACAACCCAACTCAATGGTACCCGCCTGATATTCTTCTCACCCACACATACCTCGGCCAAGATTGCACGAGCTATCGGAGAAGGTATCGGCATGGGAAGAAGAATGGAAACAGACCTGACGCTGGATGAACAAACCTCCCCTATTGAAATGAACGGAGAACTGTGCGTCATCGCCGTTCCGGTATACGGTGGCCGTGTAGCCGCTACGGCACTCCAACGTCTGCAACGACTCAAAGGCAACGGCTCACCCGCCATCCTTGTCGTGGTATATGGCAACCGTGATTACGAGGATGCCTTACTGGAGCTCCGTAACACCGCTGTCCAACTCGGTTTTGTACCTCTCACTGCAGGTGCGTTCATCGGGGAACATAGTTTTAGTACACCGGAACTTCCCATTGCTGCCGGACGTCCGGATGCAGATGATTTGCAACAGGCCCGTGAGTTTGGAAAAAGCAGTCTGGAAAAATGGGAAAAACTGCAAGCTGCCGGAACCCCTGTCACTGAATTGACGGTAAAAGGAAATTTCCCCTACAAACAACTGACACCCGGTGCCCCCGCCTGCCCAACTTGCACAGACGGCTGTTTTGCTTGTGGAGAATGTATTGAAGTCTGCCCTACACATGCCATCTATTTCAGTGAAGACCAAAGCTCCATTGAAACAGATATTCACAAATGCATCAAATGCTGTGCCTGCGTGAAATGCTGTCCGAACGAAGCCCGCGAGTTCAGCACCCCGTTTGCAGCCATCCTTCACGAGAAGTTCAGTGCCCGCCGTCAGCCGGAATTATTCTTCTAACACAAAACTTGTTTACATGAAAGAAAGAGAAAAACGGGTACTGGTCGGTATGAGTGGTGGGATAGACAGTTCGGCTGCCTGCATCATGCTTCAGGAACAAGGGTATGAGGTAGTAGGTGTCACGATGCGTACCTGGGACGTGGCCTCTCATTTCACTCCCGGGAATGACCAACCCAATGAAGTCATAGAAGCTCAGGAACTGGCGGCACGTTTAGGTATCGAACACCACGTGGCCGATGTCCGTACGGAGTTCCGGCAGGTCATCGTGCAGTATTTCATCGACGAATATATGCGTGGACGCACTCCCAACCCCTGTGTCATGTGCAATCCTTTATTTAAGGAACGGATTCTGTGTGAATGGGCAGACAAATGCAACTGTGCCTGGATTGCTACGGGGCATTACTGCCAACTGAAAGACCTCAACGGTTATCGTTACATCCTGACCGGAGACGACCCGCTGAAGGACCAGTCCTACTTCTTGTGGAAACTTCCGCAAGAAATTCTGAAACGCATGATGTTTCCTCTGGGAGGAATGACCAAAGCCAGCGTGCGTGATTATTTGGCATCCAAAGGTTTTGAAGCCAAAGCACGAGGAGGAGAAAGCATGGAAATCTGCTTCATCGAAAAAGATTACCGGGAATTCCTGAAAGAGCATTGTCCCGACATTGACGAGAGAATCAGTCCGGGATGGTTTGTGGACAGCAAAGGCCTGAAACTGGGACAGCACAAGGGGTTTGCCTACTACACCATCGGTCAGCGAAAAGGTCTGGAGATTGCTTTGGGCAAACCGGCGTATGTGCTGAAAATCAATCCGGCCAAGAATACGGTCATGTTAGGAGATGCCGACCAGCTCAAAACTTACTACATGTTAGTGGAAGACTATAACGTGGCCAGCCTGGAGGACTGTTACTCAACTGCAAGGAGCTTTCGGTACGTATCCGCTACCGCAGCCGCTCGATTCCCTGCCGTGCAATTCTGCTGGACAACGGGCAACTATTAGTCCGGTTTGAGCAAGAAGCTTCCGCTATCACTCCCGGCCAGTCGGCAGTGTTCTACGAAGGGAACCGTGTACTCGGAGGCGGTTTCATCGCCTCGCAACAGGCAATTAAGAAAATAGCTGCTGAGAATGAAGCTAAGTTTCTATAGCATACCACAAAAAATGTCCGGACTGCTCACTAAAGCCTTCCGGACATTTTTCATTTATAACTATCTTCTTACAAATTATTCCTTATCCCGTTCCGGCGAGAAACGCACGGGGTCATCATATTGTTCCTGCAGTTTCAGCATTTCTGCCTTCAACTCGTCAACCACTGCCTCATACTCCTTCTGCCCATACAGATTGTGCATTTCGTGCGGGTCTGCCTGCAAGTCGTACAATTCCCATGTATCAATGTCATTATAGAAATGAATCAATTTGTAACGGTCTGTACGCACTCCATAATGGCGTTTCACCATGTGCTCTGCCGGGTATTCATAGAAATGATAGTACAAAGCCTTGCGCCAGTCTTTCGGGTGTTCACCTTTCAGCAACGGCAACAAAGACACTCCGTGCATATCAGACGGAATTTCTACTCCTGCCAAATCCAGGAAAGTAGGTCCATAGTCAATGTTCTGTACCATTTCAGTAATGTCTCCCCGACGAGTGAACCCATCCGGCAAACGCATAATCAGCGGAGTACGCATGGATTCTTCATACATGAAACGCTTGTCGAACCAACCATGTTCTCCCATATAGAATCCCTGGTCGGAAGTATACACTACTAGCGTATTCTCCAGTAATCCTTTTTCCTTCAGATAGTCCAATACGCGACCCACATTATCATCCAACGACTTCACCGTCTTCATATAGTCGCGCATGTAACGCTGGAACTTCCAGTTGGCCAAATCCTTTCCTTGAGGATTTTTCTTGTAGAAATCTTCGATAATAGGACCATAGAACTTCTCCCATGCTGCACGCTGGGCACTATCCATTCGGCCGAGGAAACTTTCATACAATGTCTTCAAACGAGAGTTTTTGTCCGGGCGAAGCATCTTCAGGTCATAAATCATATCCATGTCCTTCACGATGCTCATTTCCTGAGCGGCAGCCGCTTCACGTCCCTCATAGTCATCAAAGAAGTTATCCGGCAAAGGGAAGGTCTTGTCTTCATACAAGGCCAGATTACAAGTATCTGCCATCCAGTTGCGATGGATAGCCTTATGATGAATGAACAAGCAGAACGGTTTCTTGTCATCACGCTTGTGTTCCATCCAGTCGATGGCATCATCGGTAATGATGTTGGTTATGTAACCGTGCTTCTGAATGGTATCATTCTGTTGCGTAATGAAGTTCGGATTATAGTAATCCCCCTGTCCCGGCACAATCTGCCAGTATCAAACCCTGAAGGCAGACTTTCCAGATGCCATTTTCCGATAATCGCCGTCTGATAACCGGCTTTCTGCAACAGTTTCGGGAAAGTTTGCTGTGCACTGTCGAACACACAAGTAGTATTATCATAGAACTTGTTGCCACAAGAATGCTTGCCTGTAATCATACAGGCACGGCTGGGACCACTCAACGAGTTTGCCACAAAACTGTTCGTGAAGCGCACTCCCTCATTGGCAATGCGGTCCAAATTGGGAGTTTCCATATAGCGCGTATCATAACAGCTCATCATCTGTGCCGTATGGTCATCGGTCATGATGTACACAATGTTGTATTGCTTCTTTTCCTGCTTGTCAGCTTGCTGACAGGCTGTAGTTACGGCCGATAAAGCAACCATACCGGCAACGGGATAAAATTTATTCATAAGTCTACTTAGGTTATTCTATTCTTACAAAGCAGATATACGAAGCTTATAGCTCATCGGTTTCTGCGGAATCTGGTACTTCAGCATGGTTTCCGGACCACAACTAGCATTTCCTATTCCACGCAAAGCTGCATCCAGGTGAAGCACTACGTATGGACGCGGTTGCAATTCCCAAGTATGTTTGGTATTCATCAAGTCTTCATCCGTATAACGTAAAGCAGAGAAAGAAACATTACCCTGTGTCTGGATACGGATACCCTTTCCTGAAGCATCCTTCAAATCCATGCTACGCAAACCTTCCCGGTTACCCATAGACTGAGGTTTCACATACTTGCCGGTATCATTTGCATCCAGTGTGTAACGTCCCACAGGACATGCATCCTTACGGTCAACATAGTTTTCCCAAGGACCATGTGCATAATAGTCTACCTGAGTCAAAGTAGAATCCAGCAGGCAAACCAATCCACAGCGACGTAAGTTCGCAGTCTGAGGAGAGAAACGTACATCCATGTCTATTACTCCATTCGGCATAAATGTGTACACAATGTTGGTTGCACACAAAGAACCGCCACGAGAGGTACTTACCTGTACAATTCCTTTATCCACACTTACCTCACACGTACCGGCTGCATCCAGTCCGTTAGCAACTTCCTTAAACAAGTCATTCTCAATCCAGCGGTGATTATCATACAAGAAACCGCCATTATGACTGATGATTTCCTTTCCAGCCATGTTCAATTGTACCATCTGTCCGGTAGCTTTATCAAAAGCTGCACGGAGGTGCTTGTTATAAAGCATCAACAGTTTATCGGTTTCCTGAATGGTCCATTCATTTTTCTTCTTCTTAAACGTCAGTTGCGGTAAATCAGCTCTCTTCTGCAATTCAAACTGGCAAGCAGCTACTTCATGTCCAGCTTCTGCCCATACAGTAGGTGCCAACATACGTACATGTAAATTGACCATCACTTCATCACCAGCCTTCTTGGCATCTGCCAAATTTACTCCAGACAGTTTCAAATTCAGCACCGTAGAATCTCCCGGAAGAATATTTTCCAACGTCAGACTGTCTGCTCCCACAATCACTCCGTTCTTCACGCTTTCCCATTTCAGGTCAAAGCCTTTCAGCGACAAGAATGCATATTTGTTGCGTACCTGCACATTCACCAGATTGCGGGAAGCATCCGTACCCATGCACTTAAATCCGACATACTGATAAACAGCCTTCACCTCTTTCAGTTTAGGAGTTTCCTCACGCGTAGCCGGCACAATGCCGTTTGAACAGAAATTACCCTGATGAGGTCCAGGGAAATCATATCCCGTATGCAGACGATAAATGCCTTTCTTCATTTCATGAGGCTCATAAATAGCCTGGTCCACCCAGTCCCAGATAGCCCCTCCAATAGTAGCAGTACTTCCTTCAATGCTTTCCCAGTATTCTTTCAAGTTACCGATGGCATTTCCCATGGCATGGGCATACTCACACACAAACAGCGGTTTATCGAACGCACTGACATGCTCATCCATCCAGTCCATGCTGGGATACATCTTGGAATAGAAATCACTGAAGCGGTTACCTCCGTATGATTTCCCGTCGCGCGTGCCTTCATAATGCACCGGACGGCTGTCCAGTTTCTTGGCCGCGTCATAGCAATCACGGAAGTTCGCTCCTCCTCCGGCTTCATTGCCCAGACTCCAGAAAATCACACTCGGATGATTACGGTCTCTCAATACCATCCGGTCAATACGGTCTACAAACGAAGGTATCCATGAAGGCATGTCACTGATAGACTGGTTGGCATGGTTTTCCAAGTCAGCCTCATCCATCGTGTACAGGCCATAGTAATCAAACATGGCATACATTTTAGCGGCATTCGGATAATGCGACGTACGAATCGTATTGATGTTGTTCCGCTTCATGGTCAGCACATCCCACAACATGGACTCCGTCGTCACAGCCCGTCCGTACATCGGATGCGTATCATGCCGGTTGGTTCCCTTAAAGAATACCCGCTTGCCATTCAGATAAAGCAACGAGCCCTTCACTTCGATGTCACGGAAACCGTATTTCGTAGAAAAGGCCATTTCGTCCTTTCCTCCCTGGCGCTGTATCACTTGCACAGTATACAAGGTAGGAGTTTCAGCAGTCCACAAAGACAAATCTGTCAAATCGAATGACACATTAACCGTACTTACCGGAGAAGAAGGAGCGTATTTCACAGCCACTTCCGACTCGGCTACCTTACGGCCTTCCGGATCTAACAGACGCACCAGCAGATTCTTGGTACCCTTCAGCTTGTCACGGTTATCCAAAGACAACTTCACATTCATGGTTCCACTTTTATAGTTCTTGTCTTTATCCAATAGACAAGTAATGTAATGGTCGCGCACGCTGACTTGCGGTACATTATATAAATATACATCACGGAAGATACCACTCATGCGGAACATATCCTGACATTCCAGATAAGAACCGTCACACCAGCGGAACACCTGCACAGCCAGACGATTTTCGCCCGGTTTCAGGTACTTGGTCACATCAAACTCAGCTACATTGTTTGCTCCTTGTGAATAGCCCACATATTTTCCGTTGAGATACACAAAAGCTGCACTGTAAATACCACCGAAATGAATGAAAGTACGTTTTCCATCCCAGCCTTCCGGCAAATTAAACGTACGTACATACGAACCTACCGGATTGATACCATAGTTCTTTCCGCCATCGTTAAAACCTTTACGTGCCTGAATATAAGGCGGCGTGTTGGCATGCGGAAATTCCACGTTCGCATAAATCGGACGGTCGTAACCCTGCATTTCCCAGTTAGAGGGCACAGGAATGCTGTCCCATCCCGAAGTATCAAAATCTTCCTTATAGAAATCCAACGGACGTTGTGAGGGTTCTGACACCCAATGGAAAGCCCATGTACCGTTCAGCAGCATGTAAGCCGGGTTATGCACTTCTTCCCACGGACGGTCATAGAAAGCCTTGTCCGCCAGCATTTCTTTTTCGGAAGGATAGGGCATATACGTGGCATGTCCCACCTCCTTATTCTCTTCGAAGCGGGTTTCATCTTCCCAGTACACTTTTTCACGTGCGGCCATGCCGGTTCCCGCAGGCATAGGCACCTCACTCACCCGTATCTGGAACAAAGATGCTTCCATAGCCTCGGCTGCCTTTCTGTCCATCAGCTTCAGACGGCCGTCTTTCTGGCATACCAGCATGAGCGACGGAGTGTTGGCCGGAACAAGTCTTACTCCATTCTTTGCATCCTGTATGCTCCACAACTGTGCCTCGTCGCTTCCGTTCACCTCTGCCATCATCGGTGTCTTATGGTCCACATCTGCCCTTAACGCCTTGTCTTCAAACACATTCACCAGCCGGAAACTTCCCGACAACTCGTTGATGTTCCATTGCTGTTTCCGGTCATCACGGCTCAATGACTTCAATATCACGGACGCCCCCGCATCATAGCCCAGCACCTTATCTGAGACCTTTGCCGGGTACAGATTATAAAGCTTGTCTTTATCGTATCTGCTCTGCGAAGATACATTCTGAGCCATCCATACCAGAAGCCCCAGAACCATCAAAAAACGATAGAATTTCATCATGGCATTTATAATATTAAAGAGGTATACATATTAAATTTCTTACCTTTCCCTTAAATCCCATCCTGGCATCTCCCAACTGTTTCAACGGGAAAATCAAGGTTTCCTGATACCAGATGCGGTCTTTCCGTTTATGCACTTCGTTATAATGCTCGCTTACACGGCCTTCCAGTCTTTCCTGAAGCTGCCCGTCGACAAACAGGGAAGTGCCTTTCGCGTCTCCCTCGATACGTATTTTCGTCCATTGTCCGGCAGGCAGACGATAAGAATGGAACACGAACTCATAGCCGTCACGACGGAAAGCAAACTTTCCGGTATTCTGCCAGTTGGATACAAACTCCGAATGCGGGCCTTTGAACAGTATCGCATCAATATTAGGTGCTGAATCCGGACACAGCTCGAACTCCACCGCATAAGGATAACCGATTTCGTCCACCTCCGTAGTGACCGCTTCCGTTCCCGACAATGTCACTTCCTTGCCCGTTTCGGTCAGCTCCGTACGCTTGTCCACTTTTGCCAGCAGGTTCACGCCGGGAGCTTCAGGAGTAGTGGCACAGAGTGCCATGAACTGCTCGAAAGGCACTTTATCCTTATTCTCTCCTTTCCACATCTTCTCGCACACCATCTGCAATCCCGGGAAAGTACGGCAATGCACATCCTGCTGGCTGATGCCGTTGCCCACATGGTCGTTCCACACAGCCAGCATCGCTCCCAGGAAATTGGGATGGCGGACGGTCATCTTCGGGTCTTCCGGACGCATCATCTCCGGCATCCAGTTTTCATACAGCCACTGGTAATTCAGATAGTCATAATAATAATGAGCGGCAGGAACCAGATACAATAGTCCGTCACACAAGTTCACCACCTTGGCATCTGCATCCAGACAGGTCTGCACATCCATCCAGTCATAGTTCCATGCACTCACCACCTTGCCTTTCAAATCGACAGGCGTATTGCCTTTCATGACATTCAAGCTTCCCCACAAACGCGGAGTCTTGCCATATTTTGAAACAAAATCCAGATAATGATTCGTAAAATGACGGAACTGTTCCGACTCTTTCCGGTTATATTCGTCGGTACCGATGTGCACTTCCGGACCTACAAACACCGGGTTCTCGCCCGAGAGATATTCATCGAACAATGTATCGACAAAATCATAAACCTCCTGCTTGTACAAGTCCAGATGGTCCATTCCGTATTCCTTTTTATCGGCCGCCAGACGCGGATTATAGTGCGTGAAGGACAATGAATGAGCCGGCACGTCGATTTCCGGAATCACATTAATGCCATAGCGGGCGGCCATGAGCTGGAAGTCGCGGAACTCTTCCTTCGTATAGGAACCGTCCTTCGCCGTCAGCCCCGGGAAGCGTTCGCTTTCCAGACGGAAAGCCGCATAGGTCTTGTTCCAGTCGTTTCCGAAAAACTGCACGAAACCGTTGTCATTCAGATGCACCTGCAACTCATTCAGCTTGTAGAACGAAAGAATCTTCACATAGTCACGCAGAAAATCCATCGTAAAGAACTTGCGGGCCACGTCAATCATGAATCCCCGGTTCGGATAGAGCGGGAAGTCCGTAGCCCGACCTTTCATCAGTCCTTCCGGCTGGTTATGAATCATCTGGAGCAAGGTACGCGTCCCCCAGAAAACACCTTTAGAAGTAGGAGCCTCAATCGTGACCTCACTCCAGACATCCATCCGGTATCCTTCTTCGCCCAGCGTCTTGTCCGGCTTGCCTAATGCCAGGCAGACCGCTCCTTTTTCCTTTTTCCCCGTTACGACACGATAATCCCAGCCAAACATATCCTTCAGGTCTTGTACCAGGATTTCAGCTCCCTCCTTCAGCTCCTTCGCCTCATCCGGGGAGATAATCACCTTTCCCTTTTCGGGAAGCACCAGTTTTCCTTTTGCCGATTTCCACTGCTGCAAGGCAGGTATCACTTGTGGCACATTCTGGCCTGCCGCCATCATCAGTCCACACAACCACATCACACTACATAGAATCAGATGTCTCATTGTATCAAATTTAAAGTTTACATATTTATCTTAAGAAATAACCGTTTCTGCAGAAATCAACGACACTCATACTAAAAATTATAATCTATATTGATTAAGGAAACGCTAAACCATGAACAAATAAAACCAGCGATTTTTCTCATACTATTTATTTATGGATTTTAGTTTCGAATACAAAAAATATGTATTTTTCTTCTCTTCATCACTTTTAAAGACTGATTTTTAAGTCTTAAAAATATCTATTAATAAGATTCGGAAATAAACGGAACATGCTTACGACCATGAAACATAGAACATTTCTGCCCTTTTTGAAGAATCCCTTTACATTTTCTACGTTTCCCCACAGAGAAACCTACGTTTTCCGAACCAGGAACATACGGTTCCGCATTGAGAAACCTATGTTTCCCTCATGGGAAACATAAAAATCCCTCCAATAAACAGAGATTTACATAAAGACATTTCAGTCTCTTCTTAGCACACTGATAAAAACAACAATTCCTTGCCTCTCCTTACACAAGGAAAAACAAGGAATCGTTATCCAGTCACGAGTTCACTTTGTATTTACTCTGTCAATAAAAGTAGCTTTTATGTCATAAGAAAAAATATTTTCATATCATTACCAAACTACTTTTCCGACATAGATTTCCCCCAATTTTTATTAGGAGCAGACCCCATCCACAATTCTAATATTCCCCCATGTACAAAATCTGGATGGAGCAACTGATAGAAATTATAAGCTTTCCCGTTCAACGTAGCTTTTTGTATATAACAGTTTACCTCAGAATTATGATGAGTCACAATTTTAAACTCTTTTCCAGCATAATAATCAGAATCCAGCTTTATCGTAATCTCATCAAACACCGGACTTGTGATGTCATAGCATGGATGCGAGGAAGAACCTCCGTCCAGACTAAATAATCCGATTGCCATCAAAGCACTGACACCGGCCATCTGTCCCTGGTCTTCATCATTTCCAGTATATCCCTTTTCTGGAGTGATAGCTCCATACGTTTGCTTCCCAACCTGACGTACCCAATACTGAGTAAGCCAAGGATACCCTACATGCGAAAACACATGTGCACTTGAGCAACCCGGCTGATTGGCATAACTTACATAGCTGAACAGAAAATCATCTGCTGCCGACTTTCGAAAAGCCTCATCCAATCTGACCGCCAGACTATCTTTTCCTCCCATCATACGGGCTAAACCCTGAATATCGTGCGACAGACCAAAAGTAGCCTGCCATGCATTAGCTTGAACAAACCCCTTTTCCGACAGAGGGTCCGTATGCAGCCAATCACCATTTTCACTTCGCGGTATCATTAATTTTAACTCCGGATGAAAGGAAACTTTCCAGCCCATAGAACGTTTCTGAAAATACTTTGCCTCTCTCTGTTTCTTCATTTTTAGAGCCATCTGCCCTAAACTCCAGTCTTCAAAAGCCCACTGTATGGTCAGACCGGCATCATTCGGGCAATATCCATGTTTTACATAAAAATCCAGCTCCCGGTCCATATCAAAAGCCAGCATTCCTCCTTTTTCATGATTCCTTTTCATCGCCTGAAAAGCTTTCTCCGGATTCCACTTACGATAAATGCCACGTTGGTATGCACTTGTAATCATCGAAGTAGCCGGACAACCTGTCATTATATACGTATATGCACCTACAGACGGACCACGAGGCAACAACCCTCCATTCCTGTCATATTCAAGAAATGAAGCAGAAAACTCATCCAATACAGAAGGATAGGCTAATCCCCATAATGTATTCAAATTCCATTGAGTCAGCCACAATGCATCCGAATTATACATGTGATGAACCACTTTTCCATCCTTTCCTTTTGGCAGCATACGTGACTTATACTCTGGAGAAAGTGTGTGGATACGGGTAGCTTTTCCTACTCTTGTCCCTCCCTTCAAATAATCCGGATAAGAGCCATCTATATCATCAATTTTATGCCTTCCCAGCAGCACATGCCATAAGTCCGTATAAAATTTCATCTTTTGCTGGTTGGTTCCACCTTTTACATCAATTTTACCCAACCACTCATTCCAGACAGATAATGCTTCAGTCCTCACTTGCTCAAAATCCCAATGAGGACATTCCTGGTCCATATTCTCTCTTGCATTTTCTATGCTTACATACGAAAAGGCCGTTTTCACCAAAATCTGTTCACCAGGCTTCACCCCCCCAAAATCAGCTTCTACTCCAGAAGTTGGTGACTGCTTAAAAGAAGACCCTGGTATGGTATACACCTCTGTAGAGCCGTTCATCTGAGTAATATCACATTGTCTTTCATTTCCAGTCCAACTGTTTAATGTACGAAAAGGACGTTCAAAACGGACTACAAAATAAACCCGCGCCTTATCGACTCCTCCCCATACTCTTCCTGTGGTGTCAAAATATCCTGCGATTTCCGTTTCATTTACGCGCGAAGCGTGTGCACCCACCATCGTAGAAGTAGATATATGTCCGCCAAGTCCCAGCAAGACTTTCGCCAGTGACTCTTGTGCATACGTCAGTCGATAAAATCCCACACGTTCAGTGATTGTCTGTTCTACCCATATTCCATATCTATCCAAAAATAACCGATGGTAGCCTGGCTGCACGATTTCTCCATCATGCGAAAAAGAAGAGCTCCACCCACTTTCACCTTTACGCGTATCAATCTGACCTGTTATCGGCATCAGATTCAAACCTGATATAACCCAGTCATGAATCTGAGGAAAACCTAAAACCCGGGTAGAGTTATAACTGTATCCCCCACCGCCTTGATTTATATTACGCGTCAGAGGAGCAGAGCTCATCATTCCAAAAGGAAGACTTCCGGTCACAAAAAAGAAATAACGTCCCTTGGCTGTTTCCACATAAGGATTTACCCAAGAAACATAGTCTGAATAAGATTCAGGAGAAGGCAAGACTTCTATCTCGGACAGGCCAAGATTCTCCCCTTCACCATCAGTTACCTGGAAACGTACCCAACTGACTCTTTTAGAGTCAAAATCAACCACTTTAGGTGCACCATCATTAGCAATTAAATTTACATCAATCGAAGTTCCGTCACTGAATGAAAGAGTACCTGCCGCCGTATGGCTGCTATATCCGGACAATCATATAAAATAATCTGGCTAATGTTTACAGGGTAATCCCAATCCAATTGTACCCAGGGGAAGGGACGAACTCTGCCCCTCATATCCAGGCGGCTACCTGAACGCCATTCTCCTGTATTCAGTATACGTATAAGCCCGTCTGACACACGTGTTGCATCCATCTCCTTCCCTGCAGCTGAAGAGCAAGAGACCTTTGCCAAAGAGGCAATGTTATGAGGCGTCGCAGATAACAAAAGGGGAAACAGGCACCATAGAAAAAACAAAAATGCTTTTATCCTCATAAGACTAATTCTCGTTTCAAGTTATAATTCCTACTCAAGGGTCAATGGATTCTGTGGGCTGAATAATTAATGACTCCTGCAACGGGAAAAATTCCATCATACGCTCATTCAGCCTTTTCCCTAAACGATAAGGTACATAACCTAATTCACGAAGACAACGTGAATCCATTCCTTCCACAAAATTTAAATGAGAAAAAGAAGACGTTACCACTGCGGCCTTTTCTACAGGAAAACCGTTACGGAACATAATACGTGCTGCATTACGAAAGTTCGTGGTAGTATGTCGCGCATGAGGCTCTATAATAATGGCACTCTCCGGAATCTGCCAAACGTCCATCAAATACTTTTTCATTTCAAAAGCCTCATTGTAAGGAGTATGATATGGATGTACTCTTCCTCCCGATACAATAATAAATGGTGCCTGATGCTGACGATACATCATGGCTGCATAGGCAGAACGAAGCTTCCCTTCTGGGCTAATAGATACATTGGGCTCCTCGGGTCCTGCGCCTAACACTAAAATGGCTGTATAAGGATAATTGTTCCATTCTGTTTGGCTAACCTGAGTATATGCCATTCTGTTTTCTGTCGAACACAGAGGCTCATAATCAATCGACTGACGGCGGTCGTTCACATCAAGCAAAGCCTTAACAGCAGCCATAGGTACAGAATAAAAAACAGGATGTGTTTTTACCTCAAATGCAATATTTTGCTGACAAGCAGGAAGAATTTCCTCGATAAACCGGCGGCTATGTATGTAAAAGCCAATAGAATCGATTTGAGGATAATGAGGTTTCCGGGCTGCTGCATACACCTCTATCGCATAGTTCATTCCTTCTGCATCTTGCTCCCAGATTTTTTTCAAGAACTCTGCCCCATTCTCTTTATACTGCTGATAGCAACCGGAAGGGATTATATGCCTTGTCAACAACCGATCAATCGGATTTCCTGGCTTATAAAGACTTGCCAATGCTTTTGCAGCTTCTGTAATCTCTTCTGCAGAGAAATTCATCGCTTCCACCCGTTCCTGCGAAGTTTTTGCCTCATGCAAACGCTCTAATTTCTTCAGCCCCATTTTTTTCAAAACAGGGTCATGACAAATCATAGAATCTACTTCACCAAATTCACGCAACAGAGCTGTAAAATAATATGCTTTATTCTCTATCTTCTCTGCAGAAATTAAATGGTATTCTCTCTGAACCTGTGCATACGAGCATAAGGAAAACAGTAAACCCAAACAGCATATACCTATCTTTTTCATCGTCTGCCCTCCTCTTTTAAATATTGCAGTAACTGCACAGGACGGTCTGTCTGAATTAATGAAGCTCCTTTTTCTAACAACCATCCCCAGCTTTCATCTTTCTGATTCAATTCCACAGCACGGTCATCATCATGCCCACCATTCAATGAAGGCCATAATCCGTTCAGCCAAATCTTAGAACCATTATCTTTCACTTTTTGAAGTAAACGTAAAACTTCCGGAGTTACTTCTGAAAAGCAGCATTCCATTGCCACAGGTTTCATCTGTCTATACCCCTCTATAAACGCCTCTGCATCAGGATTGTTCAATTCTACAATCGGCATATAGATAACTTTGTCAAGTACATCCCCATTTTCAGCCTTGACTTTTTCATAAGCATATCCGGATTTTATTACCACCTGGTCTATAGTCTGTGTTTTTACCAATAACTTATACACCTCTTGAAAATAATCATAGCCCTTATCTATGTTTATCAGAATTTTTCCTTTTGTCAGTTCCAATACCTCCTCCAAAGTCGGAATTGAATGAAAAGTAACTCTTCCCAATCCATTTTTCAGATGAAACTTTTGCAATTCTGCCAACGTATAATCCGAAACTTTTTCCCTTTCCGTCGGTCGTACGGTCTATAGTATTGTCGTGCATAATTACCAGCTGATTGTCTTTTGTCATCTTCAAATCAATCTCAATCATGTCAACTCCCATCGCAATACAATTTTGAAAGGCCTGTAATGAGTTTTCAGGTGCATTTCTCCAGTCGCCACGATGAGCCACTACCAATACTTTCTTCGTTTCATGACTCTTCAAATCTACCACAAGAGTCTTTGCACTCTCCTGAGCAGAGAGTACAAAAGACTGTGCAGAGAAGAAAAATCATACAAGTAATTCTCTTCATCTTCAAATTTTATTTAATGATTAATATCCTTCGTTCTGATACATTCCTTCCGGATTCAACTTCCACTCATCATAAGGAATCGGATAATAAATATCTTTTTCATTGAAGTTCTGCAAATTGGAGATACCATAACAATTCGGATCCTTTGCATGCATATAAGTTACTAATTCATCAATCGTAAAGAAACGGAGTAAATCATACCAACGCTGATTCTCAAAAGCAAGCTCTACACGGCGCTCATGAAGAATAGCTAATTTCAGTGTCGGATATTTACTTCTGTAGTCGGTATTTTGGATAGATTCAATATAACCTGGTAATCCTGCCCTTTCACGTACCTCATCCAAATAAGGGATTGCTTTTTGTTTCTTCACCCAAAGCTTCATAAACCTCAGCCATCATCAAGATAACATCGGCATAACGTAATATAATCCAATCATTGCCTCCATAAGCTAAAGTACCCGCAGCGTCACTAGTATCACGGAACTTTGTAATGCAATAAGCCATTGCTTTAGGATTATCAGCATAAACAACTGAGAATGCTTTTCGCTTATCAGTAGCTTCATATTCATTTATCAAATCCTCATTTACATAAGTTCCCTGACCTTTTGAAGGATATTGCGAATTACATGTAATACCAATTGACTGATTATCTGCCGCAATCGAAGAATGGTAATCTTTATCCCCTTGTTTATATACAATCTGGAAAAGAATTTCAGGACAAGTAGACTTGTTAGCAACAGCAAATAAACCAGTCTGTGCATTGTCATCATAAGTAACTTCATTCAGGCGATTAAACTGCTTCATTCCTAAGCACATTTCGAGATACGTTTTTGCAGAGTTTAAATATTCTTTCCGATTCTGGGTATCCAGCACATGGGCCATTGTCAAATATACTTTTCCAAGTAATCCTGCCATAGCTGCTTTATTTGCTCGCCCTTTATTACCTTCAGGCTGATGATTTGGCAAGGTACTTTTCTCAATTCCAAACTCTAAATCTTCTACTATCTGCTCATAAATCTTCTTCTTATCCTCACGGAAAGTATGCGCTTCAATTTCAGCTGGAGTAGCAAGATAAGATGTTACTAATGGAGCATCTCCCCACTTACGCACAATATCAAAATATACTAGCGCACGCACAAAACGGGCCTCAGCTTCATAATTATCTTTCTCTTTTTCATCACTAAAAGTCACAGTCTGAATACCTTTTAAAGCAAAATTTGCATTATTGACTGTTTTATACATCGCCTGCCAATGACTTTTCAAATAAGTATTACTAGGGAGTAATGAAAAGTCTGTAAACTGAAAAGGCTCACCGGCAGAAGACTGATTATCCAAACGTCCTGTATTATCTGAACGTTCCTCTGTATACATAGTACTTCCTTCGCCCATACAAGACCCTGAACGTAATGCCATATAAGCACCGTATACAGCACGTTCAACATCATTCTCAGTAGTAAAATAATTCTCTACTGGTATTTTATTAGGATTATCTTCTGACAGAAAATCTTCACACGAAGTTAAATTAAGTCCAACTGCCAGAATTGCAGTAAATAATATTGTTTTTTTCATTGTGTAATCTCTTAGAATGTTAATTGAAGTCCCATATTATATGCTCTCACCAATGGATATTTTCCATAATCTACCCCCGGAGTCAAATTCGCACCGTCATTATAATCTACCTCTGGATTGTATCCCTTATATTTGCTAATAGTAAACAAATTATCAGCTGCCACATATACTCGTAAGTTGCTAATTACTCCTTTTGACCAATTCTTTACATTGGAGAATGTATAACCTACGCTAATGTTTGTACATCTGAAAAACGAACCATCCTGCAAATAGAAAGTAGACAAACGAGTACTATTACTCTGTGTTCCTCCACGAGATGCTTTATAAACCCAACCATTTCCTGGATTTTCTACATCACGATAACGCTGGTCTGCTTCCACATATTGATTACCAGAACCTTCCATATTAAATAAATAGTAATCTTGTCCATCCAATACTTTATTTCCGTATGAGCCATTGAAAGAAGCACTCATATCAAAATCTTTATAACTTCCACTCAGGTTTAGTCCATAAGTAAATTTCGGATGAGGATTACCAATCACTGTTTTATCATTGTCATCTACAACCCCATCTCCATTTACATCTTCAAAATAAATGTCGCCCGGTTGGAGCGCAATAGATTGTGACAATGAACGAGCCGGACCTTTTAATTTATATCCTTCAGGGAATTTATTTCCATTTGCTTTATAAACAGCATCATCGGCCTGAATTCCAGCCATATCTGCTTCTGTAACCATTCCAATTACCTTAAACCCATAAAACATTCCAATAGGCTGTCCCTCCATTGTAATATGAGTTTTTATAAGAACGTTCTGCACCATTAGTAATAATGGTATTGCCACCATCTAATTCCAATACTTTATTACGGTTAACAGAAATGTTACCACTAATATTAAAACTATAATCTTTTCCACTCAATACTCTACCATCTACTTGAATATCACATCCCGTATTACGAATCTTAGAATTCGGAAGATTTGTGAGCATAGAAGTTGCACCAGAAATTGCAGATACAGGCTGCTCGAACAACAAATCTTGAGTATGACTCAAATAATAGTTGGCAGAAATCGCCAAACGATTATTAAACAAGCCCAAATCCACACCTACGTTATATTGAGAAGTTGACTCCCAGCCAATCGCATTATCTTTACTCCACCTGGATACATAGCTGATACAATCGTTCCATTTCCAATCACAGTCCCAGATGGAGAATTCATTACTGCAGCATATTGATAATTACCAATATTGTTATTTCCACTCATACCCCAACTTGCTCTCACTTTCAATGAAGAACTATCACCAAAAGCAGCTTTATAAAAATCTTCATTTGAAACAGTCCAAGCCGCAGAGATTGATGGGAAGTATCCCCAACGATTTTCAGGGCCAAACAAAGAAGAAGCATCACCTCGGAATGAAGCAGTTAAATAGTACTTATTTGCAAAATTGTAATTCAAACGTGTAAAATAAGAAATCATTGTCCAGTTTGATTTTGAAGTACTATTTAATGTAATATCACTAGGATCAGCACCATGACCTGTCACTTCTGTAATATGATCATCCTGATAACCAGTAGCTTTTACTCCCAAAATATCATACATATTTTTTTGAATAGAATAACCTGCAACACCACTGAAATTATGTACCTGATTCCAGCTCTTATTATAGTTTGCTGTAAATTCAGCCAAATAATCTGATTGCAAAGAAGTTCTTGCTATAGAATTAGCCGCAGCTTTGGCCTGATCTGTTCCTGGTAAATTTGCCCCGGATGATAAACTGGTAGGACGATAAAACTCGTATTTTTCACTATAATTATACATTCCTAAATTTGCCTTCAAGAATAAATCTTTCAACGGTTCATAACTTGCTGTCAAATTATATGTATTACGTACTCCGTTTCTTCTGATTTTTGTTTCCGTAGCTAATGCTACCGGATTCTCAATCTGCTGGAATCCATAATTACTTGAATAACTTGTCATCTCACCTTTTACCAATTGACCATTTTCATCATAGCAACGGAAAATCGGTGCATAAATCAAAGCCCCAAGAATCGGTCCATGATCAAAACGCCCTTCTTCCACTTCTCGATTCCAGTTAGATGTATTGGAAAAATTAGCTCCTACCTTAAACTTAGAGCTTACTTGTATATCTAAGTTTCCACGTAAATTCAGGCGACGTTGTCCCGTAGAAAGAATAATACCTTCCTGATTCTGATAAGCTGCACTAACTTCATAACGAATTTTATCTGTACCCCCATTTACAGAGATATGATGACGCTGTGAAGGAGCATTACGATACAACTCATCTTGCCAGTCTGTATCATATTCCGGTGTGATTACACGCTGATTCTCAAAATCATATAAAAATTCTGGAATCATAGCTGCACTATTACTAGAACCTAAACGCTGTGCACGTACATCATTCGTATCACTAAAGTAAGCATCATCCCATGCTTTTCCTGCATTAACCATGAAATTTTTATATGCATTATTACGTCCATCAACAACCAAATCTGCAAATTGTGCAGAATTCAATAATTTCACTTTTTTGGCCAGCTGATTTACACTAAACTGAAAATTATAGTTTACCTTCGCTTTTCCCTCTTTTCCACGCTTAGTTGTAATCAACACAACACCACCAGCTGCACGTGAACCATAAATAGCTGCCGAGGCTGCATCCTTCAAGACTTCAATAGACTCGAGATCTTCAGGACTCAACATCAAATCTTCATTGGAAGGATAACCATCTATAACATATAACGGGTCAGAGCTCGCATTAATAGAGGCCACACCACGTACACGTATTTTTGTACTCTGATAAGGTGCACCACTTACCTGAGCAATCTGTACACCAGAGACCTTTCCGACCAAACTTTGCCCAACTGTAGGTGTAGTTACGTTTAACTCTTTTGACTTGATGCTGGAAACAGCTCCCACCACATCTGTTTTACGCATGGTCTGATAACCTACTACCACAACCTCATCCATTGTTTTAGAATCCTCAACCAATACAATATGCAGATTATCTCCCTTTTTCGGTTTTATACGCTGTGTGGTATAACCGATATAAGATATTTCCAGCGTATGTTCATAGCTCTGTACATCTAATCTGAACTTTCCATCCACATCCGTTACCGTTCCATTTTGAGTTCCCTTCTCAAAAATACTGGCACCGATTACGGCCTCTCCATTTTGGTCGACAACAAGACCTTGAACCCAATCATCTTCAAAAATTTTAGCCTGAGCAGAATTCGTAAAAAATCCTGTCATACAGACAATTAAACAAAACAATCTAATTACTTTTTTCATAACCTGTTAATAGAATAAAATTTCTGTGCAAAAGTATGAGGGGGGCATTGCACAATGATTGCAGGTTAATTAAAACTATGGCACAATAAGGTTACAAAAAGATTTCGACTACTCCATAAATTCTTATAAACACATTCACCGGATTCTACCTTCAAAGTTTTGAAACCAATATATCTTAAACCCATCCCGAAAAATTCGCTTCGTACGCCTCAAAAAAGAATAATTTCCAAATAAATCGTATCTTTGCACATCGTAAGGTTGCAACTTAGAATAAACTATATACGTATATGGAAAAGAACTTTAAACGGACGACCGTTACATCGGCTCTGCCATACGCCAACGGTCCGGTCCATATCGGCCATCTGGCAGGGGTTTATGTGCCGGCCGATATTTACGTGCGCTATCTGCGCCTGAAAAAAGAAGACGTGCTCTTTATCGGAGGTTCGGATGAACATGGAGTGCCCATCACTATCCGCGCTAAAAAAGAAGGTGTAACCCCACAGGATATTGTGGACCGTTATCACACCCTCATTAAGGATTCTTTTAAAGAATTCGGTATTTCATTCGATGTGTACGGACGTACCTCTTCACCTACTCACCATCAGTTAGCATCTGACTTTTTCCGTAAATTGTATGACAAGCATGAGTTTATCGAAAAAACTTCCATGCAATATTATGACGAGGAAGCTCACACATTCTTAGCTGACCGTTACATTACGGGAGAATGCCCTCGCTGCCATGCAGAAGGTGCTTACGGTGACCAGTGTGAAAAATGTGGAAGTACACTTTCTCCCACAGAACTGATTAACCCGAAAAGTGCCATCAGCGGAAGCCAGCCTGTCATGAAGGAAACCAAACACTGGTATTTGCCACTTGACAAACACGAGGCTGGTTGCGCAAATGGATTCTGGAAGACCACAAGGAATGGCGTCCGAATGTGTACGGACAGTGCAAGAGCTGGCTGGATATGGGGCTGCAGCCTCGTGCCGTGAGCCGCGACCTTGACTGGGGTATTCCGGTTCCGGTAGAAGGTGCAGAAGGAAAAGTATTGTATGTATGGTTCGATGCACCTATCGGCTATATCTCTAATACAAAAGAGCTGTTGCCCGATTCATGGGAGAAATGGTGGAAAGACCCTGAAACACGCCTGATTCATTTCATTGGAAAAGATAACATCGTGTTCCACTGTATCGTATTCCCGGCCATGTTGAAGGCAGAAGGAAGCTACATTCTTCCGGACAACGTGCCTTCTAACGAGTTCCTGAACCTGGAAGGTGACAAGATTTCAACTTCACGCAACTGGGCAGTATGGTTGCACGAGTACCTGCAGGATTTCCCTGGCAAACAGGATGTATTGCGCTACGTGCTGACTGCTAACGCTCCGGAAACTAAGGACAACGACTTTACATGGAAAGATTTCCAGGCTCGTAACAACAACGAACTGGTAGCAGTATACGGTAACTTCGTAAACCGTGCCCTGGTGCTGACTCACAAATATTTCGATGGAAAGGTTCCGGCTTGTGGTGAATTGAACGACTACGACCGTGAAACACTGAAGGAATTTGCCGACGTAAAAGAAGAAGTAGAAAAACTGCTGAACGTGTTCAAATTCCGCGACGCACAGAAAGAAGCCATGAACCTGGCCCGCATCGGAAACAAATACCTGGCAGATACAGAACCATGGAAACTGGCTAAAACCGACATGGCACGTGTGGCTACCATCCTGAACATTTCATTGCAGTTGGTTGCCAACCTGGCCATTGCTTTTGAACCGTTCCTGCCGTTCAGTTCTGAAAAACTGCGCAAGATGCTGAACATGGAAAGCTTCGACTGGGAACAGCTGGGACGTACAGACTTGCTGGCAGAAGGCCATCAGCTGAACAAGCCTGAACTGTTGTTCGAAAAGATTGAAGACGACGTTATTCAGGCACAGGTAGATAAATTGCTGGCTACCAAGAAGGCCAACGAAGCAGCCAATTACAAGGCTAATCCGATTAAACCGACCATTACTTTCGAAGAATTTGAGAAACTCGACATCCGTGTAGGTACTGTATTGGAATGCGAAAATGTACCTAAGATGAAGAAGCTGCTGAAATTCAAGATTGCCGACGGACTGGAAAACCGTACCATTGTCAGCGGTATTGCTCAGCATTACAAACCGGAAGACTTGGTAGGCAAGCAAGTGCTGTTTATCGCCAACTTAGCTCCTCGTCAGTTCAAAAACGGCTGGTGAGCGAAGGTATGATTCTCAGCGCAGAAAACTTTGACGGTTCATTGTCCGTTACCACTACTTTGAACGAAGTAAAACCAGGAAGCGAAGTAAAATAATCTACTTTAAATAATTAAAGAAATTGAGAATGAGCGGATAAGAGAATCCCGCCATTCTCAATTTTCTTTTCCTCATAAACTCCACACAATCCTCAAATATGGCAGAGTCACTTAAAGAAAAAACGGCGAAAGGCTTGTTTTGGAGTGGCATCAATAACGGTGCTATGCAGCTCTTGAACCTGATATTCGGAATCGTGACTTCACGCATTCTGAATGATACCGATTACGGTATGATAGGTATGCTGAGTATCTTTTCTCTCATTGCAGCATCTCTTCAGGAAAGCGGATTCACTTCGGCACTTGCCAACAAGAAAGAAATCCGCCACGAAGATTACAACGCTGTATTCTGGTTCAGCAGCGCCATAAGTGTCACACTCTACCTCATCTTGTTTTTCTGTGCCCCACTGATAGCCGATTTCTACGACAATGAAAATCTGATTCCTCTGGCTCGATATGCTTTTTTAGGCTTTGTTATTTCCAGCCTGGGCATTTCACAGAACGCTTATTTGTTCCGCAACCTGATGGTCAAACAAAAAACCATTGCCAGCATCAGCGGACTAGCCGTTTCAGGCATCGTAGGAATCATTATGGCCTGCTTGGGATGTTCTTACTGGAGCATTGCAACACAAAGCATTGTCTACATCAGCGTCCTGAACATCTGCCTGTGGAGTTTTTCACCCTGGAGACCCACCCTGAAATTCAGTTTCAAACCTCTGAAAGGATGGTAAACTTCAGTGCCAAACTGATGATAACCAATATCTTCAATCATATCAACAATAACTTGTTTTCCATCATTTTAGGGAAATACTATTCCGAAAAAGAAGTTGGACAATTTAACCAAGCCAACAAATGGAACTACATGGGGCACTCCTTTATCAGCAG